>Ga0187783_10000135_pt1 | contig 55702 bp, 59 predicted proteins | sample 1015_SJ02_MP02_2_FD_132471 | JGI IMG/M metagenome (GOLD analysis project Ga0187783, IMG submission 132471) | Tropical peat soil microbial communities from peatlands in Department of Meta, Colombia - 1015_SJ02_MP02_20_MG | ecosystem: Environmental > Terrestrial > Soil > Wetlands > Peat | place... | reverse complement strand
GCCGCCGAAGCCGGCCGCCTCTCCAACGAGGCCTACACCTACAAGATCTTCTGGGCGAGCTGGCGCAAGAAGCTCGGCGTGCTGGCGCTCGATGTCCTCGGCCCGCGCGGCGAGATCGCCGCCGGTGCTCCGTACCAGTGGGAGCTGCTGCCGCGGGTGTTCCTCAGCTCGCGTGCGGACACGATTTACGGTGGAACCAACCAGGTCCAGCGCAACATCATCGCCGAGCGTGCGCTCGGGCTTCCCAAGGAGCCGCGGGGACCCTAGCGGTGTCGCCGTGGCGATGAGGAGCGAGGCGCCGGTGCGGGCTGCGGCGATGGTGGGGGAGGCGGCCGCGGCGGCGGCCGCGCCGCTCTCGCGCCGGGCGGACGGCAAGGCGCGCGTGCGGGCGGCGCTGCTGCGCGTCGCCCGCGAGCTGTTCGCGCGCCAGGGCGTCGCGGCCACCACCATGGATGACATCGCGCGGCGGGCCGGGGTGTCGCGCGCGACCGCCTTCAACTACTTTCCATCGAAGCACCTGCTGCTCGAGGTGCTGGTTCATGAGATGGAAGCGCGCTTCCTGCGGGTCATCGACGCGCAGCTCGAGCAGCCGGCGAGCGCGGCGCAGCGCATCGCGGCGCTGTTCAGCTGGACCGCCGCGCGCGTCAGCGAGGCGTCGCGGCTCTCACGGGTGCTGATCGGCGCCTCGGAGACGACCTTCGGCGCGGCGCGCGATTCCGGGGTGCGCACGCAGCGCGTGCACCGCGCACTCATGCGCGTGCTCGCCGCCGGCCAGCGCGAGCGCAACGTGCGGCGCGACCTCTCGACCGAGATCCTGGCCGAGATCGTCGGCGGCAGCTATGTGGGGATACTGCATGCCTGGCGGGTGGGCCGGCGCTATCCGCTGGCGCGCCGGCTCGATGAAGCCGCGCGCGCTCTCGGGCAGTTCATGAGCACGGGGAGTGGCAGCGATGAACGAGCAGGATCTCGCGCGTCTCGTCGATGAGGCCGCGCTGCGCCGCACCGCGGAGTTGTATGCGCAGGGCGCGGACCGCCGCGACCCGGCGACCTGGGCGGCGATCGTGACCGAGGACTGCATGATCGAGGCGCCGGGCATACGGCTCTGCGGCCGTGAGCAGATCGTCGGCGCACTCGGGGTGATGGCGAAGCTCTACGTGGCGACCCAGCATCGGGTGCACAACCAGCTGGTCGAGATCGACGGCGACCGTGCCCGCGGCGAGACCTACTCGGTCGCCGATCACCTGAGCGTCGTCGATGGCAGGCGGAGCCTTTTGACCTGGGCGATCCGCTACCAGGACCGCTGGCGACGCGAGCAGGGGCAATGGCGCTTCGAGCACCGGACGCTGCTCCTCGACTGGACCGAGACACGCGCGCTCGATTGAAGGCCGCGGCCTTGCGGCCCGGTGCTGCGCCCCGGGCGCGCGGCGCGGCGCGCGCATAGCAGACATCATGGCCTGAGACATCGTGGCCCGAGACATCATCGGCCGAGACATCATGGGCCGAGACATCATGGGCCGAGACATCATGGGCCGAGACATCATGGGCCGAGACATCATCGCCCGACTCATCATTCGGGGTCAGACCTTGAACGTCGAGAGCAGCAGACTCGTCTCCGTCTGGGAGATCCCCTCGATCAACCGAATGCGCGCGAGCACACGGTCGAAGCCCTCGAGACTGTCGGCGCGCAGCTCCGCGACGATGTCCCAACGGCCGTTGGTGCTGTAGAGCGCTGCCACCGCAGGCTCACCGCGCAGCGCGCGGATCACGGCGTCGACCTGGTTGCCCTCGACGGCGACCGTCATGAAGGCGCGCATGCGCTGCTCTTCGACATCGGGCTTCAGCCGCACCGTGTAGCCGACGATGACCCCCTCACGCGCGAGTCGCCGCATGCGGTTCTGCACGGTGCCGCGCGCGACCCCGAGCGCCTTGGCGAGCGCGGCGACCGAGGCGCGGGCATCGTTGCGCAGGAGAGCGATCAACTGCCGGTCGGTGTCATCCACTGAGCATCCCCGTGCGCTCAGCTCGCGAGTGCCCCGGACAGCCGAGGCGCCCACGGCCGGACACCTATAATAAGGTAAAGCGCGCTCGACTCCTGACGAAATGACCAATCAGCCATGTCTTAATGATCAATAACTCTGTAGATCTGGTCAATATTCTGTCTTTATTTTGGCCGAGCCAGAGCCGACGATGCCTCAAAGCCGAGGGCGCCATCGCGCCGCTTAGATTCGCGCGAGGCTGACCATGGTCGATTTCATCGGTATCGAGCGCATCCGTGAGCTCGTCGAACGCCGCGGTGCGGCCCGCTTCATCGAGGAGCTCGCCGCCGAGATCGAGGCGGACTTCCTGCGCTGGCACGAGTTCGAGAAATCGCCGCGCCATGCGACCCACTCGCCCGTCGGCGTGATCGAGCTGATGCCGGCGAGTGACGGACGGCTGTATGCCTTCAAGTACGTGAACGGACATCCGAAGAACACTGCGGTGGGGCTCCTCACCGTGACCGCCTTCGGTGTGCTTTCCGACGTGGCTACCGGCTATCCGCTGCTGCTCTCGGAGCTGACGCTGACCACCGCCTTGCGCACCGCGGCGACTTCGGCCCTCGCCGCCCGTCGTATGGCGCGACCCGGGAGCCGCGTGATGGCGCTCATCGGAAATGGCGCGCAGAGCGAATTCCAGGCTATCGCCTTCCATCACCTGCTCGGCATCCGCGAGCTACGGCTGTACGACACCGATGGAGGGGCGACCGCGAAGCTCGAGCGCAATCTCGCTCGGCTACGCCTGCCGGGGCTCGCGGTGACCCGCTGCAGCTCGACGGCCGCCGCGGTGGCGGGCGCAGACATCGTTACGACGGCAACCGCCGACAAGCGCAACGCCACCATCCTCGGCCCGGAGCTCATCGCGCCTGGCATGCATCTCAATGCCGTCGGCGGCGACTGCCCGGGCAAGACCGAGCTGCATCCGCGGATTCTGCAGCGCAGCGATGCGCGCATCGTGGTGGAGTTCGAGCCGCAGTCGCGCATCGAGGGCGAGATCCAGCAGCTCGATGCGGCGTTTCCCGTCACCGAGCTCGCGGCGGTGCTCGCCGGGCAGGCGCCGGGCCGCGCCAGCGACCGCGAGGTCACGGTCTTCGACTCGGTGGGTTTTGCGCTCGAGGACTTCTCCTCGCTGCGCTACCTGATGCGCATTCATCAGGAGGAGCGCGGCACGCGCGCGCGCATCGATCTCGTGCCGGACCTCGAGGACCCGAAGGACCTGTTTGCTCTGCTCGCGCCGCGGGCGCAGCCGGCCGCAGCGCGTGCGGCGCGAGTGCCGGCATGAGCCGCACACGCGCGGCGACGCTGATCGGCGCACCCACGGATGTCGGCGCGGCCGACCGCGGCGCGTCGATGGGACCGGAGGCGCTGCGGGTGGCAGGCCTCGGCGCGGCGCTGCGCGCGCGCGATCTCGAAGTCAGTGATCTCGGTAACCTCGGCGGCCCGGGTAATCCGTGGCAGCCGCCGCGCGAGGGCTATCGCCACCTGCCCGAGGTCGTGCGCTGGAACGAGCAGGTTTACGGGAGCGTGTACGCACAGCTGCGGCAGGGACGCATGCCGATCCTGCTCGGGGGCGATCACTGCCTGAGCATCGGCTCGATCAGCGCGGTGGCGCGCTACTGCCGCGAGCAGGGCCGCAAGCTGCGTGTGTTGTGGCTCGACGCTCACGCGGATTTCAACACTCGCGAGCTCTCACCGAGTGGCAACGTGCACGGTATGCCGCTCGCCTGCCTGTGTGGCTTCGGTCCCCCCGAGCTCACGGGTCTTGGCGGCGCCGCGCCCGCCATCGAGCCTGCCTGGGTGCGCCAGGTGGGCATCCGCAGCGTCGACGATGGCGAGAAGCGCTTCGTCCACGAGCAGGGACTCGACGTGTTCGACATGCGTCACATCGATGAGATGGGCATGCGCGCCACCATGGAGCAGGCGCTCGCCGGACTCGATGCCGACACCCACCTGCACGTGAGCTTCGACGTCGACTTCCTCGATCCGGACATCGCCCCGGGGGTCGGCACGCAGGTGCCCGGCGGGCCTACCTACCGTGAGGCGCAGCTGTGCATGGAGATGATCGCCGACACGCGCCGTCTGGCCTCGCTCGATGTGGTCGAGTTGAATCCCGCCTTCGACGTGCGCAACCGCACCGCAGTGCTCGCCGTCGATCTCATCGAATCGCTCTTCGGCAAGAGCACTCTGGTCCGCCGCCCGGTGTGGCGTGGTCCCGAGCGCACGCAGGCCGCACCGGTTCGCGGCGGGCCCTCGCGCGACGCTGTTGCCTGAGCGGCGGCGCGGCCGTCGCGGGCCGTCTCAATCCGCCAGTGCGAGCCCCGCGAGCGACAGCAGCTTCGCCGCCGCGCGTTGCAATCGCGCAGGTGCGGCAGCATCATGCTTCGACAACAACCGTACAGCCCTCCGCCAGCGACGGGCGAAAGGTAGAGCCATGGCCGACAGCGTCTACAAGATCATTGAGCTCGTGGGGACCAGCAGCGAATCCTGGGAGAAGGCCGCCGCCGCCGCGGTCACGCAGGCGTCCAAGTCGCTGCGGGACCTGCGCATCGCCGAGGTCGCCGAGCTCGACCTGCAGGTAGAGGACGGCAAGGTGAAGGCCTACCGGGCGAAGCTCAAGGTGTCCTTCAAGTTCGAAGGCGACAAGTAGTCGCGGGGACAGGCACCGCCCCGCCCGATCGCCGGGTCGGCGAGCGGTGCGCGCTCAGGTGGCCGCGTGCGCGAGCGCCGCGCGGGCAAGCAGCCGTGTGGAGTCGAGGGTCGGCAACGGCGAGTTGTCGTCGTTCATGATCAGCGGGATCTCGGTGCAGCCGAGCACCACGGCATCGCAGCCCTCGTCCTTCATGCGCTCGATGACGCGCTGCATACAGGCGATCGCCTGCGGACGAAAAATACCGGCAACCAGCTCATCGAAAATGATGCGATTGATCTCCGCACGCTCCAGCGGCGTCGGGCGCAGATAGTCGATGCCGCGCGCCGCGAGCTTCTCCGGGTACACCTCGCTGTCGACCAGATAGCGCGTGCCGGTGAGACCGAGCCGGTGAAAGCCGCGCTCGGCGGCCTGCGCGGCGACCACCTCGGCGATGTGCAGCCACGGAAGCGGCGAGCGCCGCCCGACCCACGGCAGCGCCTGGTGCAGCGTATTGTCGGGACAGATGAGGAAATCCGCCCCGGCCCGCGCGAGCTTGTGTGCCGAGGACAGCATCAGCTCCGCCACCGCCGGCCAGTCGCCACTCTCGATGGCGCGCATGTAGGCGGCGAAGGAGTGCGTGTGCATCGAGACTTCCGGATGCTCGAGCGCGCCGAACCGCTGCGGCCCCTCCAGGCATACCGTCCGATAGCAAAGCGCCGCACCCTCGGCAGAACAGGCGACGATACCGATGTGGCGCGGCATGCGGGGATTCTACAGTGCGGCGCGGGCGCTACCGCCGCAGAATCCGCGCGAGCAGAGGCGTGTCACCGGCAGGTGACCGGGGCAGCCAGCGCCAACGCGGCCCTGCTGCCGAGTCCGCGACTCAGCTCGTGGCTCTGATGAAGCGCCAGGCGGTACGCGTCGACACCGGTAGCACGTCGGAGTAGTGTCGGGTCGGCCCCGACCAATCGAATAACTCATTTCCGGGGGGACCAGCCATGAATCGCAGCAGAATCGCGCCGCGGCGGCATGCCGGACTCGCCGTGGTCATTGCGCTCGCGGGCGTGACGATGAGTGCCGTCGGCGCCGATGAGGGACGCGGTGACGAGGCCCGCCTGCAGCTCACCAGCAGCACCTTCGTCAACCACGGCACGCTGCCGCCGAGCGCCGTCTACAACTACATCGTGAACGGCAAGAATATCTGCACTGCGAGCGGCGTCCCCGGCGGCGACATCTCGCCGCAGCTCGCGTGGTCGAACGTGCCGCACGACACGCGCAGCTTCGTGGTGATGGTGTACGACACCACCGCGTCCTTCACGCATTGGGGCATGTACAACATCCCGGCGAGCACCCGGGAGCTTCCCGAAGACGCCGGTGTCGCGGGCAGTACCTATGGCGCGCAGATCGTCAATGACTTCGGCGACCCGAGTTACGATGGGCCGTGTCCGCCGCAGGGCGTCGCCCCCGAGGCGCACCATTACGTGTTCACGGTGTACGCCCTCGATACCGAGCTCAAGCTCCCGGCGTTCGCCAACTTCCCGGATAACGCCGAGACGCTGCTTCACGCCCTGCTGCGCGCCGCCTCGCACGGCCACATCCTCGCACGCGCCAGCATCAGCGTGTTTTATTCGGCGACGCCGCCGGCGGGTTGAGGCGGGCGCCGGCCTGCGGGCCGGCACCCGCAGCGACGGCGCGCGGCCGCGGCTGCGGTGAGATCGGCGCAGCGCTCTGTTAGTCTGCCGCCGATGGGCTGGACTTCACGGCGCGAGAGCAAGCAGCGCAGGATCGCGCAGATAGCCCGCTACCTCGAGGGCAAGCTGGTGCGCCCCGACGCCATCGTGCCGCTGCTCGAGACGCTCCTGCAGCCGGGCGATCGCGTGGTGCTCGAGGGAGACAATCAGAAGCAGGCCGACTTCCTGTCGCGCGCGCTGGTGCAGGTCGATCCGCAACGTGTGCACGATCTGCACCTGTTGATTCCGAGCATCAGCCGTCCCGAGCACCTCACGCTGTTCGAGCGTGGGATCGCCCGCCGCGTGGACTTCTCGTTCGCCGGACCGCAGAGCCTGCGCATGGCACAGCTGCTCGAGGACGGCGTGCTCGAGATCGGCGCGATCTACACCTACATCGAGCTGTACGCGCGCATGTTCGTCGACCTGACGCCCGACATCGCGCTGCTATGCGCGCAGCAGGCCGATCGCGACGGCAACCTCTATACCGGAGCGAACACCGAGGACACCCCGACGCTCATCGAGGCCGCGGCCTTCCGCCACGGCGTGGTGCTGGTGCAGGTGAACGAGATCGTCGCCGAGCTGCCGCGGGTCGATATCCCCGGCTCGTGGGTCGACCTCGTGGTGCGTGCCGACCGGCCGTTCGCGCTCGAGCCGCTTTTCACCCGCGATCCACGCGAGATCGGCGAGCTCGAGGTGCTGATGGGAATGATGGTGATCCGCGGCATTTACGAGCGCCATGGTGTCACCGCGCTCAACCACGGCATCGGCTTCGCTACCGCCGCCATCGAGCTGCTGCTGCCGACCTACGGGGAAACGCTCGGGCTCAGGCGCAGGATCTGCCGCCACTGGGCGCTCAATCCGCACCCGACCCTCATTCCGGCGATCGAAAGCGGCTGGGTGGACAGTGTCCACAGCTTCGGCGGCGAAGTCGGCATGGAAGACTATGTGCGCGCCCGTCCCGACGTGTTCTTCACCGGCGCGGACGGCAGCCTGCGCTCGAACCGGCTGCTGTGTCAGCTCGCCGGACAGTACGGCGTCGACCTGTTCATCGGCTCGACGCTGCAGATGGATGCCGATGGCAACTCCTCGACCGTGACCCTCGGACGTCTCGCCGGCTTCGGTGGCGCTCCCAACATGGGGCACGACCCCAAGGGGCGCCGGCACAGCAGTCCCCCGTGGCTGAGCCTGATCACGGCCGAGGCGCCGATCGTGCGCGGCCGCAAGCTCGTGGTGCAGCTGGTCGAAACCTTCCAGCGCGGCGGGGTGCCGTCGCTGGTCGACTCGCTCGATGCGGTCGAGGTCGCGCGCCACAGCGGCATGCCGATCGCCCCGGTCATGATCTACGGTGAGGACCTAAGCCACGTCGTGAGCGAGGAGGGTATCGCCTATCTCTACAAGGCGCAGGGCGCGGAGGAGCGCCGCGCGGCGCTCGCGGCGATCGCCGGCGCGACGCCCATCGGGCGGCGCGCCGATGCGCAGCGTACGGCGAGTCTGCGTGCGCGCGGCATCGTCGCCTATCCCGAGGACCTCGGCGTGCGCCGCACCGAGGCACGGCGTTCGCTGCTTGCGGCGCGCAGCATCGAGGACCTGGTGGAGTGGTCCGGCGGACTCTATCGGCCGCCGGCGCGCTTTCGCAGCTGGTAGCGGGCGTGCGGGTGCGAGGATCTGCAGTTCCCGGAGGTGAGGCATCATGGAGCAGCTCAAGTTCTCTTATCCCGCGCGGCAGACCCTGTCGCGTCGGGTCCACGTCGGCGTCGTCGGCTCCGGCGACCTCGAGGTTCTGATGGAGCCCTCGCCCGATGGGCAGGCGCACGTCAGCGTAACGACGAGCGTCGCGGGCTTCGCCGCCGTGTGGCAACACGTACTCGACCGCTTCTTCAGCCGCTTCGATGGCGCGGCGGCGATCGAGATCAACGACGCGGGCGCGACCCCCGGCGTGGTGCTGCTGCGGCTCGAGCAGGCGGCCGAGGCGCTGCGCGAATGAGTGCGCGCACGCGGCAGAGCTTCAGCGAACTGTCGGCACGCGAGCGCGCCCGCGCGCTGCTCGATCCGGGCACGTTCCGTGAGCTCCTCGGGCCGTTCGAGCGCCTGAAATCGCCGTGGCTGCCGCTGCAGGACATCGTCGCGCAGGCAGACGATGGCGTCGTGGTCGCGCGCGGGACGCTCGACCGCGAGTCCGCGGTGGCGGCGGCCATCGAGGGCGCTTATCAGGGCGGCAGCATCGGCGAGGTCTCGGGCGCGAAGATCGCGGGCGCGCTCGAGCTCGCGCTGCGCGATTGCGAGCGCGGCCGTCCGGTGAGGCCGCTGCTGCTCCTCGAGACCGGTGGGGTAAGACTGCAGGAAGCGAACCTCGGTCTCGCGGCCATCGCCGAGATCCACGCGGCGATCATCGCTCTGCGCCGCCATGTGCCGGTGGTCGGCGTCATCGCCGGCCTCGTTGGCTGCTTCGGCGGCATGTCGCTCGCTGCGGCGCTCTGCAGCCACCTCATCATCACCCGCCAGGCGCGCCTCGGCATGAACGGGCCTGAGGTCATCGAGCAGGAAGCGGGCATCGCGGAGCTCGACGCTACGGACGGCACAGACATCTGGAGCCTGATGGGCGGAGAGCAGCGCTACGCCACCGGACTCGCCGACGCGCTGGTGGAGGACGATGTCGCCGCCATTGCCGTGGCCGTGCGCAACGCGTTCAGGAGCGCCACTGCGCCCCGCAGCGAGCAGGTGGAGGAGTTTGGCCGGCGCCTCGCCGCGATCGATGCGCAGGCGCCGCCGAGCCCGGCGCAGCTGCGCACGCTGTGGGCGCGCGCGAGACGGCCGTGAGCGCAGCGCCGGGCGCCGCCGCGCGCTCCGGGGCCGGCGAGCGCTGGTTTGAGGCGCTCACCGGTCAGGCGGGGCTGCGGCCCGCCGGGCCACGCAGCGTGCGCGTCGCGGACGCACCGCTCGGCGGGGAGCGCGCCCGCTTCATTGCGGTCGTGCCGGACGGCGGCAATCGCTTTCCGCGTGCGCGCTGCGGTGAAGTCGGACTCGACGAGGCCTGGGCGCTCGCCCGCGAGGTGCGCCGTGTCATGGCAGAAGACCTCGACCAGCCGCGGCGCGCGCTCATCGCCCTGGTCGATGTCACGAGCCAGGCCTACGGCCGTCGCGAGGAGCTGCTCGGTATCCATCTTGCCGGTGCCGCCGCCGCCGATGCCTACGCGAGCGCACGCCTCGCCGGACACCCGGTGATTGCGCTGCTCATCGGCAAGGCCATGTCGGGCGCGTTTCTTACCCACGGCTATCAGGCCAACCGCATTCTGGCGCTCGATTCCCCCGAGGTGCAGGTGCACGCCATGAGCAAGGAGTCCGCCGCGCGCGTGACACGCCGCAGCGTCGAGGCGCTCGAGGAGTTGGGCGAGCGCATCGTGCCCATGGCGTATGACGTGCGCTCGTTCGCGCGACTCGGGCTCGTGCACCGGCTGATCGAAGGGGTGAATGCCGCTACCCCGGCCGCGACCGACGTCGAGCGGGTGCGCGGTGAGCTCCTGGCGGCGGTCACGGACGCGCGCGGCGCGGCCCGCGACCTGAGCTCACGGCTCACCTCCGCGGCCGCAGCGCAACTCCGCCGCGCCTCGATCGAGGTGCGCCGCCGCCTCACGGAGCAGTGGGACGCGCGCTGAGCATGCCGACGCGTTGCGCACTGCTTTTCCCGGGACAGGGCGCGCAACGGCCAGGCTTTCTCGCACGGCTGCCGGCGCATCCGGCGGTGCAGGCCGCGCTCGAGGAGGCACGTGCGAGTCTCGGCCGGGACCTTGCGGGTCTCGATGACGCCGTCGCGCTCAAATCCACGGTGGCGGTGCAGCTCGGCGCGGTGATCGCCGGCGTGGCCGCAGCGCGCGCCCTCATCGCCGAGGGTGTCGAACCCGAGGCAGTCGCAGGACTCTCGGTGGGCGCGTTTGCGGCGGCTGTCACCTGCGGGAGCCTCAGCTTTCCCGACGCGCTGCGCCTCGTCAGCCTGCGCGCCGAGTGCATGGCCCGAGCGGCGCCCGCTGGCAGCGGCATGACGGCGCTCCTCGGGATGAGCGAGCGCGACGCACGCGACCTCGTCGCCCGTGTCAGCGAGCGCCTGCCGCTGTATCTCGCGAGCATCAATGCGCCGACCGAGGTGGTGGTGTCGGGCGAGGAGGCCGCGCTCGCTGCTGCGGCCGAAGAGGCGCGCGCGCGCGGCGCGAGCGCACGGCGGCTGCAGGTCGCCATTCCCTCGCACTGTCCCATCATGGAGGGTGTATCGCGGCGGCTGCGCGCGGCGATGTCCACCCTTGCTGTCTGCCGGCCGCAGCGTGCGTACGTCACCAACACCCGGGCCCGCGTGGCGGCGGGCGCCGCCGAAGTTGCCGAGGACCTCATCCTCAACGTGTCACGGACGGTGCGCTGGCACGACTCGGTCACGCTGCTCCATGAGCTCGGTTGTCGACTCTTTATCGAGTCGCCGCCGGGAGAAGTGCTGAGCACGCTGGTGAAGGCCGCGCTTCCCGGGGCGCGGGCGTTGGCGCTCGAGAACGTGCCGCTGGCGACGGCCGTCATGCTGGCGCGGCGGGATCCTGGCTGGTAACGCCCAGGCGGCGCAGCCCGAGCGCTTCGAGCTCGCCGACGATGCCGCGGCGGAACGATGATACGCAGGCGACGAAGATGACGCCGATGATGGCGGTCACCCATCCGCCGACGATGTCGGAAAGGTACTCCTGCAGCGTGACGATGAGCGCGGCACCCACCACCGGACCGAAAAACGTGCCGGTGCCACCGAGCAGCGTCATGAGAATCACCTCGCCGGAGGTGGACTGCTGCACGTCCGACAATGTGGCGAAGCCGAGCACCAGCGCATTGAGCGATCCGGCAAGACCGGCGAGGGTCGCCGAGATCACGAACGCGAGCAGCTTGTAGCGGTTGCTGTGGTAGCCGAGCGAGATCGCGCGCGGCTCGTTCTCGCGGATGGCTTTCAGCACCTGGCCAAAAGGGGAGTGGACCACGCGGCGGATGAAGAGAAACACCGCCACGAACACGAACAGCACCAGGTAGTAGAGGACCAGGTCCGAGCGCAGCGACAGCAGTCCGAACAGGTTGCCGCGCGGCACGCCCTGCAGGCCGTTCTCGCCGCCGGTGAAGGGTGCTTCGAGGCACACGAAGTACACGAGCTGCCCGAGCGCGAGAGTGATCATGGCGAAGTAGATACCCTGACGGCGGATGGCGAGTGCGCCGATGAGCGCGCCGAGGGCGGCGGCGACCACCATGCCGCCGAGGAGTGCCGCGGCGGGGCCGAAGGCGTGCGCGGTGATGAGCCACGAGCTCACATAGGCGGCAAAGCCGAAGAAGGCGGCATGGCCGAAGGACAGCATGCGGCCGAAGCCGAGCAGCAGGTTATAGGCGCAGGCGAACATGGCGAAGCACAGCAGCTTCATCATGAACACCGGGTAGATGCCGAGCAGCGGCACGCACAATCCGAGCAGGGCGAGCAGCGCGTAGAGAATTGCCGCAGGGCGCATGCGGCTACTCCCTGCCGAAGAGTCCTGTGGGCCGCAGGATGAGGACCAGCGCCATGATGACGAATACCACGATGTTGGAAGCCTCCGGATAGATGACCTTGGTGAACCCCTCGACCACCCCGAGCACGAGGCCGCTCACGATGGCGCCCAGTATCGATCCCATGCCGCCGATCACCACCACTGCGAACACCACGGTGACGAGTGAGTTGCCCATGTGCGAGTTCACCAGCACCACCGGTGAGGCCAGCACGCCGGCAAGCGCCGCGAGCGCCACCCCGCCGCCATAAGTGGCCGCTTTCAACAGCGGCACGTTGACGCCGAAGGCCCCGAGCAGTGCGGCGTTCTCGGTGGCGGCGCGCAGCGTCGCCCCGAGGCGGGTGCGCTCGATCACGAACCAGGTGCCGAAGCACACGACCACCGAGGCGAGGATCACCCAGGCGCGGTACAGCGGCAGGAACATGAAATGGAGATTGACGGCTCCGGCGAGCGATTGCGGCACGGGGTAGGACTGCCCGCTCGCACCGAACACCTGGTGGAGCGAGCCCTCGACGATCAGCGCCAGGCCGAAAGTGAGCAGCAGGCCATAGAGCGGGTCGAGGCCATAGAGCCGCCGCAGCAGCAGCCGCTCGACCGCAATGCCGACGGCTCCCACCGCGAGCGGCGCCAGCACCAGCGCCGCCCAGTAGTTGATTCCGCAATACTGCAGGCCGAGGAGCGCCGCAAACGCGCCGAGCGTGTAATAGGCGCCGTGGGCGAAGTTGACGACGCCCATGAGGCCGAAGATCACCGCGAGCCCGAGGCTCAACAGGGCATAGAACGAGCCATTCACCAGCCCGAGAGTGAGCTGCCCGAGGATGACGGCGACGGGGATGCCGAAGATCTGCGTCACGGCTGCCGGCCGGACACTACTTGCGGGCGAGCGGGCATAGGCCGGTGATCGGGCCGAAGGCCTCCTCGCCACTCATCTTCTTGATGATCTTGTAGTAGTCCCAGGGATACCTGGATTCCTGCGGCGTCTTCACCTGCATCACGTACATATCATGGATCATCGCGCCGTCGGCGCGGATGTAGCCGCCCTGGGTGAACACGTCGTTGATCCGCGTGTTCTTCAGTTCCGCCATCACCTTGTCGGGATCGGTCGAGCCGACCGCCTTGACCGCCTTGAGGTAAGTGAGCGTCGCCGAGTAGGCGCCGGCCTGGTCCATGGTCGGCTGCCGCTTGACCTTGGCGAAGAAGCGCTTGGCGAAGGCGCGCGTCTCGGGGTTGAGATCCCAGTACCAGGCCGTGGTCAGATACAGGCCCTGCGCGGTGCCGAGGCCCAGACTGTGGATGTCGGTGAGGAAGGCGAGCAGAGCCGCCGGCTTCATGGTCCTGGTGATACCGAACTCATTGGCGGCCTTGAGCGAATTGCTGAAGTCGGTGCCCGCGTTGGCGAGCCCCAGCACCTGCGCACCCGACGCCTGCGCCTGCAGCAGGAAGGAGGAGAAGTCCGCGGCTCCGAGCGGCACGCGCACCGCGCCGACGTTCCTGCCGCCGTGCGCCTCGACCACCTTCGAGGCCGCGGCCTGCAGCTGCGTACCGAAGGCATAGTCGGCGGTGAGGTAGAACCAGCTCTTGCCGCCGGCGTTGACGATGGCGGTGGCGGTGCCATTGGCGAGTGCGACCGTATCGTAGACGTAGTGGACCGTGTAGGCGGTGCAGTCCTCGTTGGTGAGCGAGGCGCCGCCCGGCCCGATGTGGAACAACGGCACCTTCTTCACTGCGGCGACTTTCGCCATCGCGATATTGACGCCGGTGTTCGAGCCGCCGAGCAGCCCGTTGAGCCCGTTCTGGTCGGCCCATTCGCGGAACTTCGAGGCGCCGATGTCGGGCTTGTTCTGGTGGTCGGCCGTCAGCAGGACGACCTTGCGGCCGAGCACGCTGCCGCCGAAGTCGGCGATCGCCATGTTGATGGCCTCGACGCCCGCGGCGCCCATGACGTCCGCGTACACGCCCGACATGTCGTCGATGTCGCCGATCACGACCTGATCGCTGGCGCCGGACGCCGCGCTCCCCGCCGTGCAGCTGACGATGAGCGCCGCCAGCCTGATCGTCCGGGCCCTCGATCTCATTGGTCTTCTCCTGCAGTCGGGATCATCCGGGGTCACACGCCAAGGAACTCGTGCAACATCGCCATTCTGGCCTCAAGCTCCGCAGCGGCGAAACCGTCGACGATGCGCCCGCGCTCCATGATGTAGAAGCGGTCGGCGAGCGGCGCCGCGAAGCGGAAGTTCTGCTCCGCCATGATGATGGTGTAGCCGCGCGCACGCAGGCTCTGCAGGGTGCGCGACAGCGCCTGCACGATCACCGGCGCAAGGCCTTCGGAGATCTCATCGAGCAGCAGCAGCCGCGCTCCGCTGCGCAGGATCCGCGCGAGTGCCAGCATCTGCTGCTCACCGCCCGAGAGATGCGTGCCCTGGCTGCGGCGCCGCTCGTGCAGCTGTGGAAACATCCGCCAGAGCTCATCGAGCGCCATCCCCCCCGCTGCCAGCGGCGGCGGCAGCAGCAGGTTCTCTTCCGTCGAGAGGCTCGCATAGATGCCGCGCTCTTCGGGACAGTAGCCGACCCCGAGCCGCGCGATGCGGTGCGGCGCGAGCGTGATCGTCTCCTCGCCGTGGATCAGAACCGACCCGGTGCGGCGGCCGACCAGCCCGAGCAGCGCCCTGAGCGTCGTCGTTCTGCCGGCGCCGTTGCGACCGAGGAGCGTCACCACCTCGCCGGCCTGCAGCTGGCAGCTGACCCCGTGGAGCACGTGCGACTCGCCATAATAGGCGTGCAGGTCGGTGATGCGCAGCGGCCACGCGGCGCTCACGCGAGCGCACCCGCGAGCGCAGCGTCGGCTGAGCCGAGGTAGGCTTCCAACACGAGCGGATTGCCCGACACCTCCGCGTAACTGCCGCTGGCGATCACCTGGCCGCGCTGCAGCACGGTGATGGTGTCGGCGATGCGCGCGACGACCTGCATGTTGTGCTCCACCATGAGCACGGTGCGATCCGCCGCCGCCTGGCGGATGAGCGCGGTCACCCGCTCGACGTCCTCGTGCGCCATGCCCTGCGTCGGCTCATCGAGCAGCAGCAGCTCGGGGGCGACGCTGAGCGTGGTGGCGATCTCGAGCGCCCGCTTGCGACCATAGGGAAGCTCCGCAGCACGCAGGTCCGCAAAGGCGGCGAGTTGCATCTGCGCGAGCAGCTCGCGCGCACGGCCGTCGAGCACGCGCAGCGTCGCCGCGCGTCTCCAGAAGTGGAAACTGCTGTTGGCAGCGGCACGCTGCAGCCCGATGCGCACGTTCTCCAGCACCGTCAGGTTGGGGAATACGGCCGATACCTGGAACGAGCGCACGATGCCGCGCCGCGCCACCTCGGCGGGCTTCTCGAAGGTGATGTCGCGGCCGCGGTAGAGGATCCGGCCGCGATCGGGCATGAGGAACTTGGTGAGCAGGTTGAAGAACGTGGTCTTGCCCGCGCCGTTCGGGCCGATGAGCGCGTGAATGTGCCCGCGTCGCACGCGCAGGTCGACGTTGCTCACCGCCGCGAAGCCGTGAAATGCCTTGCTGAGCCCGCACGTCTCGAGGATGAACTCGTCGGCGACCTGCTGCGGCGCTGCCGCCATCGCGCTCCCCCCACCGGCAGTTGTCGGCCGCAACGCGCGGCGGCCGGCGCTCCCGCGAGCTGCCGCAGTGCGCGCGCTGCAGCCACGGCCGGCGCAGTCTATCGGGCGAGGCGACATCGGGTCGAGAGCGCAGCGGCGCCGCTCGCGTGCCTGCGCAGCCGCCTAGCGCTGCGCAGCGGGCGGCGTGGCGCGCTGTACCGGCTCGAAGGTGATGTCGGACAGGGTCCGCACCAGCGAATCGAACTCCGCCGGTCGCGCCGCGGTGGCGCTCGTGGCGCTCACCGCGAGCCGGTACAGGTGCTGATCGACGATCACGTAAGTGACGCAGACGTACAGAGTCTGTGACTGGGCGCCGCGTCGGGCAGCGACCACGGTCCAGGCGCTGTGCCCGGCGAGCGAAGTCGGTGCGCCCTCGGTTTTCGAATCGATGGTGGGCTCGAAGCGCGCGTCGAGGCCGGCGCGGTAGGCGGGGCTCGCGACATCGCTGCCGGCGGGTGCGGGCTGGTCCTCGCGATACACCCGCAGCACCGCCTCGCCCACCCCGGTCGTCAACTCGTAGCCGCCCGCTTTGGGCACTACCTGGGGCTTGACGGCCCCGCTCGGCAGGCTGGTTAATCGGACCCCGAGCTCCGGCACATCGACGTCGTCCGCCCGCGCCGGCCAGACCATCACGAGGAGGAGACCGAGGCAGATCGCTCGCGCTCCGTGCATGACCGGATCTTACCGAAGATCGCCGCAGCGGGTCTTTTCACCGCGCGCCGAGGGCGCAGCGCTCGATGCGATCTGGCAGGTGGTGTGTGCGATCCCCCGGGGCCGCGTCTCGACCTACGGCGCAATCGCGCGCGCTGCCGGCCTTCCCGGGCGTGCGCGCCAGGCGGGCTACGCGCTCAAGGTCGCGCCGCGCTCGCTCAACCTGCCGTGGCATCGCGTGGTGGCAGCGGGCGGCCGCATCGCTTTTCCGGCCGGCTCGAGCGCGCATCGCGAGCAGGCACGCCGCCTGCGCGCCGAGGGGGTGCGGGTGCACGGCGGGCGCGTCATGCGCAACGCCATGATCGACCCCGATGAGCTATAGTCACTCGCACTCACACCTCGCGTGTCAGTGACTGCGCCCGGCGTCGCGGCGGGTGAACCGCGGTTGTGCCCGCAGGCACTTACGAAGGGCGCGATGCGCGCCGCGCGCATCATGGGCCGCAAAGTTGCATCCCTCGAGCTTAGCCATCACCTCTCTGGCGATCGCCCTGCTGCAGCCGCTCGCGGCTGCCGCTCAGGGCGCGTGGCTCGAGGACCCGCAGGTCCAGCAGCGTCTCTCGCGCGGTCAGGTGGTGGTAGCGACCACAGCGTCGATCGATCCCGAGCGACCGCGCGGCCGTGTCCGTGCCGCGGTGCGCATCAAGGCACCGCCCGAGGCGATCTGGCGCGTCATGACCGATTGCACGCAGACGCCGTTGTTCGTGCCGGGGCTCAAGGCGTGTCGGCGGATCGCCGGCGCGCCCGATGGCAGCTGGGAGGATATCGAGCACGAGGTGCGCTACTCCTGGCTGCTGCCGACCATCCGTTACGTGTTTCACGCGCACTACGATCGCCCGCATCGCATCGACTTCCGGCGCACCAGCGGTGATCTGAAGGAGGAGGAGGGAACGTGGCTGCTGACGCCGACGCCGGATGCCTCCGCGACGCTCGTCGAGTACGAGGTCTATGTCGATCCGGGATTCTGGATCCCGCAGGTGCTGGTCACGCGCTCGCTGCGCAAGGACCTGCCCGCGGCACTCAGCGGGTTGCGCGATCGCGTGGAACAGTCCGCGAGCGTTGCACACCAGGGGTCATCGCCACCGCCCTGACCAACAATGTCAAATTGCGCATGTCGCGCTTCGCCGACGACTTGCTGTTGGCTGTTGGCGTGTGAAGATGGCGCTGACCTGACAGGAGGAGCGATGTTGCGGATGCTGCCAGCAAGTCTTGCCGGAGCGCTGCTGCTCGTGGTGCTCGCGGCCTGCAGCAGCAGTCACAGCGGTGGCACGGCGGCGACCACCGGTGCGCCGGCTGCCGGCGGCGGCGGCGTGAATCCAACCCCGGCACAGCCAACCGATATCGTGACCTACAAGTACGATGCGGGAAGGACTGGCCAGAACCTGACCGAGTCGATTCTCACGCCGGCCAACGTGAACTCGGCGAGCTTCGGGCTGCAGCACTTCCTCACCGCTGACGGCAAGGTCGACGCGCAGCCGCTCTACCTCTCGGGGCTCACGCTCGCAGGCGCCACGCACAACGTGCTGTACGTCGCGACCGAGAATGACTCGGTATACGCCTTCGACGCCGACACCGGCACGGTGCTTTGGCAGGTGTCGTTGCTGCCCGCCGGGGAGACGGTCGATGATCTCCCGACCTACGGTTGCACCCAGGTGGCGCCGACGATCGGCATCACCTCGACGCCGGTCATCGACCGCAACGCCGGTGCGCACGGCACCATCTTCGTCGTCGCCATGTCGCGCGGGCCGGCGGGCACGACCTATCATCAGCGGCTGCACGCGCTCGATGTCACCACGGGTGCCGAGCTGCTGAACGGGCCGGTCGAGATCACCGCCAGCTACCCGATGACGGGGGGCACGACGACCTTCGATCCCTCGCAGCACCTCGAGCGGGCGGCGCTGCTGCTCGCGGGCGGAACGATCTACACCAGCTGGACCTCGCACTGCGACAGCGGCCCCTATTACGGCTGGGTCCTCGCCTACAGCGAGAGCACGCTCGCCCAGAGCGCCGTGCTCAACCTCGCCGCCAACAGCGGCGGCCGTGGGCCTGCCATCTGGATGAGCGGCGGGGGACCTGCTGCCGACTCGAGCGGCAACGTCTATCTGCTCACGGCCAACGGTGCCTTCGACACGACCCTCGATGGCAACGGCTTCCCGAGCGGCGGTGACTACGGCAACAGCTTCGTCAAGCTCGCGACCGCGGGCGGCTCGCTCACCGTCGCCGACTATTTCGCCATGTCGAACGTGGTAAGCGAGTCGAGCGCCGATCAGGACCTCGGATCGGGCGGCATTCTGCTGCTGCCGGATCTGAGCGACGCCAGCGGCGTGGTGCGCCACCTCGCGATCGGCGCCGGCAAGGACGGCAACCTCTACGTCGTCAACCGCGACTCGCTCGGCAAATTCAATCCCAATGCCAACAATATCTGGCAGCAGCTGTCCGGCGCTCTGCCGGGCGGCATCTGGTCGACCCCGGCATACTTCAACGGCACGGTGTACTACGGCCCGGTGAGCGGCCCGCTGATGGCGTTTGCGCTGGCCGCGGCGCAGCTCGCGGGCAGTCCGTCCTCGAGCACCGCCACGAGCTTCACCTATCCGGGGACCTCACCGGCGATTTCCGCGAACGGCAGCAGCAACGGCATCGTCTGGGCCCACGAGAACTCGAGCCCCGCGGTACTGCATGCCTACGACGCCGGCAATCTCGCTCACGAGCTCTACAACAGCTCGCAGGCAGCGAACGGGCGCGATCAGTTCGGCCCCGGCAACAAGTTCATCACGCCGGCGATCGCCGATGGCAAGGTGTTCGTCGGCGCACAGACCGGCGTCGCCGTGTTCGGTCTGCTGCAGTGAGGGTTTGACCGCGAGGCCGGGCGGGCCCGGGCGCGGCCCGCGAACTCATCGCCCGTCGTAGCTCAGCGCGATGTTGTCGACGATGCGATGTCCGGGCGCTGCGTATGCCGTGACCGACACGACGTCCGCGCGCTGCAGATCCGTCTCCACCTGGCCGCTCAGGTATACGGTGCCATCGAGCGCCTGTACGTAAACGCGGTTGGGCGGGCCGAGCGCCGGATGCTGCCGCAGCTGCGACAGGACCTGAGCGCGCAGCTGCGGATCGCCTGGACAGCCTTCGAGCCCACATTTCCTCCAGACCTCGTAGGTACTGCAGCCAGCGAGGCTGCCGAGCGCTGCGAGGGGCCACAGCAGGCGCCATGCGGTCGCGGCTCTCATTGCAGGACGTTACGGTCGAGGACGTACCCGCGCACAGGGAATTCTCTCATTATAAGATCGATGCGCGATGGAGCCCCTGCCGCTGTCCCACTGGGAGAACTTCTACGTCATCGTTGGCTCGGCAGCCGCCGGGCTGACGGGGCTCACCTTCGTCGTGATCGCGCTGATCCGCGACGTTGCCACCGTCAGCCCGACGGGCCTCAGCGCCTGGGTAACCCCGACGGTCGTGCACTTCGGCGGCGTGCTGGCGCTCGCGGCCTTTCTCAGCATGCCCGATCTCACCGTGCCGATCCTCAGCGCGGCGTTCGCTGTCGGGGGGGTCGCAGGCGTGGTCTATGGCGGCTACATCGCCGCGAAGTTGCGCCGTCAGGGCCCCACCTACATTCCGGTGCGGGAAGACTGGATCTGGAACGTGGTGCTGCCGACGATCGCCTACGCGGCGCTCATCCTCACGGGGCTGCTCATCTGGCGCCATCCGGTGGCGGCCCTGCACGCGATTGCCGTACTGTCGCTGCTGCTGCTGTTCATCGGCATCCGCAACGCGTGGGACATCGCCGCGTGGATGACGACGCACGGGCCGCGCTCCTCGCAGTGACCGCTGCCCGCGGCAGGCCGCCTGAGCCCAGCGCGTTTGCGCCGCCTGCCACGCTTCAGTCATCGCGCCGCGGTCCGCGGGTTGCTCGCATCCAGTGTCGCCGCGTTGTTGCGCCACGGCGCAGCGGCAGCGTGGTATAACCCCGCTCCGGGCGCTCTGCGCTTTTGGTGCTTCGACGCGGCGGAGAGGCATATGCAGCGAAGCGTGCACGAGTACCTCAAGGCTCTCGAAGCCGGAGATGCCGAGAAGGCGGCATCACTGTTCATCCCCGACGGCTGGGTCGAGTCACCGTTCCTCGGACGGCTGCCGGTGCGGCAGTTCATCAAGAAGGTTGCGGAGTCTTCCAGGGGCACGAAGCTCACCGTGCACGATGTGCTCGTGAGCGCCGAAGGTCATCTGCGGGCGGTCGCCTACTACCTGTACGACTGGCGCCTCAAGGACGGCTCGCGTGTGGCCTTCGACTGTGCAGACGTCTTCAACTTCGATCCGAGCTCCGGCCGCATCCAGTCGATCGTCCTCGTTTACGACACCCACCCGGTCCGCGGCGTGGTCGAAAACAAGTACCCGTAGCAAATCCCACCAGGCACTCGCTGTGCCTCGAGGAGCCCGTGTTCGAAGCCCGCGCTGCGCGCTGCGCAGGTGAGCGGGCACAGGCCGTCCGGCCTCAGCGCGCACGGTCCGCGCGGGGTTTGAATCCCTGATAGGTGAGATACGCCCCGAGCGCCAGGGTCACCACGGCGTAGAAGTAGTAGAGGTGCGCGAAGCGCAGCTGCAGCAGATAGAAATCTCTGACAGCGATCGGCGAGAGTGCGAGGAAGAAGATCCCCTTGAGCAGCGTGAGCCAGCCGATCACGGTCACGATGACGGCAGCCGCTCCCCCGCGCCAGAGGTTGTGCACGAGGACCACGGCCAGGCCGGCAAACACGAGCACAACGCCCAGAATGTACAGCAGCGGTGTGTCGTAGAGCAGCGACCCGACCGTGTCGAGCGTGGACTGCGGGCGCGCCAGCATCGCGCAGGCCATGATGAGCAGGTACAACCCGAGAAGTCTGCTGAGAAAGACGGTCTGTTTCGACATGGAGACTCCCCCGAGGAGCAGGCGATGGTCGCAGCACACGGCGTCTTGCGGCCGCAACGTGCTGAGCGTAGCACCCAACCTGCAACTGCTTCCCGGGGTAGACTGAGCCGCTGGCAACCAGGGCGATTCGCATCATGGAAACCACCGCTGAAGCCACCGGCATTCCGTATCGCGTGGCCGAATGGCTTCCCTCCGATCACGCGTTTCTCGGCCGCTGGCTCGAGAGCCTGATCCGCAGGAGCGAGGCGGGGTCGAAGCCACTGCATCCGGAGGTAGCGGAGCTGCAGGCGCTCATCGAAACCGATCCCGAGATCTTCATGCTGTTCAACCAGATGTTCGAGCAGGTGCCGAGGCGCGCGCCCTACGACAAGGATCCGGCCGGCAAGCCGCAGGTGCGCGACTACCGGCACATGCTCGGGCTGTTGAGCACGGTCATGACGCACGCTCCGGAGTTCGACTGCACCGGCCTCGTCGGCTGCCCCGTCAATGCGATCTTCGACTGGTCGATGGGTACGGCCGCAGGAATGGCGGCGTTCCTCAACGAGCGGGTCAACCGCCAGTTGAAGAAGGTGCTGAACGCATGGGGCCGGTTCCTGAGCTCGCCCGATTCCACTTACGTGCTCAGCGAGCATCCGCGCAAGGGCTGGTTCGGCGCCGATGCACGCGCGGCCATGCCGGAGTTCGAGCGCGAGTTCCTGTGCGCTCCGCAGCAACCGCACTGGGGCTTTCGCTCATGGGACGATTTTTTCACGCGCGAGTTTCGCCCCGGTGTCCGTCCGGTCGCGCAGCCCGGGGACGATACCGTCATCGTCAACGCCTGTGAGTCCGCTCCCTACCGCATCGCGCGCCACGTCAACTACCGCGATCGCTTCTGGATCAAGTCGCAGCCCTACTCGATCGCCCACATGCTCGCGAACGATGAGCTGGCGCCGCTGTTCGCCGGGGGCACGGTCTATCAGGCCTACCTCAGTCCCTTGAGCTATCACCGCTGGCACAGTCCGGTGAGTGGCACGGTGACCAAGACGTACGTGAGAGACGGTACCTACTTTGCCGAAGCCGCCTCACACGGCTTCGACCCCGCCGGGCCCAACGACTCGCAGGCGTACATCACCGAGGTGGCGACCCGGGCACTGATATTCATCGAGGCCGACTGCGCCGAGATCGGGCTGATGTGCTTCATGGGCGTGGGGATGGCCGAGGTCTCGAGCTGCCATATCACGGTGTACGAGGGGCAGCGGGTCAGCAAGGGCGATCAGATCGGCATGTTCCATTTCGGCGGCTCGACGCACTGCCTGATGTTCCGCCCGGGCGTCAAGCTCGAGTTCGACCACTACGGGCAACGACCCGGCCTGCAGGCGAAGAACATTCCCGTCAACGTGCGGATCGCGCGGCTGGTGAGATAGTCGCACCAAGCCCACCTGGGCCCTGAGCTCGCCCGACGCTGCGCTCATCTCCACGCTCGAGCTCAAGCCAGCAGTCGCGCTGCGCAGGATCAGTTCGCGTTGCGACGGCGTACGGCGGCAAATGTGTTGCCCCAAAGGGCAATTCATCCGCGGAGTGCGCGGTGAGATAATCCACACACTGCGCGGCGGCAATGTGCTCCGCGCAGGACGCAGGTGCGCTGCCACCACCTCATCCTTGCACGAGGCGAAACCGAGCGTGACCCGGCTGTTCCAGGGGAACGATCATGACGGCTTGCCGTCAGACCAACCTCCGGCACGGTCGAACACGAGCGGCCTGGCCCGCTGTCAAACCTGAGTCATGCGGCGCCACTATGCTCGCTGAATTCCGCACACGTCGCCATCACGACGCGGCGGAAGGAGTGTCAGATGAACAAATCTGTTGGCGCTCGCCAAAAAAGTTCTCCGAGCCCGAAGGTTAGCGATCGGAGTTCACGGAAGGAGCAGACGATGAACGACGTTGAGAAGTCCGGGGGCAAGCTGTTCACTTTCACCATCGATGCCGGCACCGGGCAGGTGGTGCAGTTCGAGGCGCTCGACGCCTCCGGTGCCCGCCACGAGCTTTCCGATGAGGAAAGGGCGAATCTTGCGCGCCAGGGAAACGAACGGCTGGAGAAAGCTCTCGAGGAGGCATTTGCCGCGGGTATCGATTGCGTACTCGGCGGCGAGGATGGCCAGGACGAGAGCGAAGCATCGGAACAGGAGGCGCAGCTGCGCCACTTGCTGCTCGCGCCGCTGTTCAGACACAGCTCGGCGAAGCGCCTGCTGCAGCGCGAGGTCCTGGACCGGGCCATTCTCGGAACATTGATTCAACATTCCGTGAAGCCGCCTGCGGCGGCTTCGACCGACGGCCCGACCACCGGGGTGGACCCGGATCGTGCTGCGGCAACCCGTGCAAACTGACAGTGCTAAGGAGGGGCTCATGGGCACTACGCTTGAGAACGAGGACCTGGTGCGACTCGCGTTGGGGCGTAACGTACGGCGGCGGCGACTGAGTCGGGCGCTGCTCGCGCGCCTTCTCGGCGAGAGAAACGAGGCTGAAGACGCAGACGACGAAGACGAAGCGGGCGAGGAGGGGGAGGGCGATGAGGACCGTCGCATCGCGCGACTGCTGATCGGTAGCCGCATACTGCGCCGCCGCCGCTTGCGCAACCTGCTTCTTGCTCACCTGCTGCGCGAAAAGGGCGGTTCCGAGGAAGACGAGGATGAGTACGAGGAGGAGCCGAGTGAGGAGGCCGGAGACAAAGAACAGAAGCTCGTACGCCTGCTGATCGCCAGTCGCATCCTGCGCCGCAGACGCGTGCGTCGCATGCTGCTGGCCCACCTCCTGCGCGAGAGAGGCGAGACGGAGGAGGAGGGCGATGACGATGGCGAGGGTGCAGAGGGGGAGGAGGCCGAGCACAAGCTCGCGCGTCTGCTGATGGGCAAGCGCCTGCTGCGCGGCAGGCGCGCACGTCGCATGCTGCTCGCCCACCTGTTGCGGGAGCGGGGCGAGGCCGAAGAGGATGAGGATGCCGACGGAGACGACGACGCCGAAGACGGCGGTGACCGGGAGCAGCGCATCGTGCGGCTGCTCATCGGCAGCCGCATCCTGCGCAGGAAGCGCGCGCGGCGCATGATTCTCGCGCACCTGCTGCGCGAGCGGGACGAAGCGGAGGCTTGAGCGGCTCGCCGCCGCCCGCCTCAGGAGAGATACGCGCTCTCCGCGGGGTGGGCGGCGTCCGCTTCCATGGCCTCCTTGAGCGCCGGCGCCATACCGCTGATCGCCTCGACCGACAGTGTCCACAGCCGCTGAGCCTCCTCGGCTGTGAACGTCGCATCCGGATGCCGGCAGGGATCTCTGAAGGCTGCCCTCAGGTAACCCAGCCGGCGGAAGAGCTCCGTATGGTCGGCCGTCCGCCGCCAGCTCGCGTTCGAGGCATAAAAGGCCTGCAGCACCGCCGCGACGGCGCGCAGGAGGTGGAACGCAGCGGCCGTGGGCAGCTCGCAGGCCGTGCAACGGGCCGCCTCTTCAATGTCGAAGCGCGCCATTGCCGGCAGCGCCGCGTAGACGCGCGGAGCAAAAAGGGCCGCGGGGTCGTCGGGCGCCCGATGGGTCGCGGCGCAGGGCGGCGCGGATGAATACGTGTGCCTCGCTCCGAGCTCGCGCTCGAGCGTCGCACGCAGGTTGTCGATGTTCTCCGTCAGCACCCTGTGCTGCTCGTTCGAAAGTACGCTCGCGTCGCCGGCGGTCGCTAAGTGCTCGAGCAGCCGTCGCAGATTCGCGGCAGCATCGCTCGCGAGGCTCGAGGAGAGGTTGAGCCTCGCCATCGTCTGCAACACCGAAGTCAGATTCGTCCTGATGCGCCGACCGCCGTGCGTATCGTCGGCGATCGGCTCACCCGGCCGTACATCCTGCAGGTAGCGCACCGCCGTGCCGAAGTAGAAGTAGGTCTGCAGGGGTGTTCGGATCATGTGTGCATGGCCGGCGCGAACATGCACACGATCTTACGCCGACAGGACCGCGGGGAGTTCAGTCCGCCGCTGCAGCGGCGATCGTCTTGGCAGCCACGTTCGAGAGCTCGCCCTGGGTGCCATCCGTCGTGTAGGCCGACACCGCGAAGTACCAGGTCCCCGCAGTCAGCGGACTCACCACGTAGATGGTCTGATTCGGATCCGCGAGCACCACGGTCGTACTCAGCGCCCCGGGCGAGGCACCGTAGTGCACGGTGTAGCCGGCGAGGTTCGTGAGCAGCGTGCCATCGGTATTCTGCGTTACCGGGCTCCAGCTGAGTGTCGCAGTGCCGACGCCCGACTGGCCTGCGGCCGAGCTGTTGGGGCTCGGGGTCACCTCGGTACAACCGGTGATGACGAGGGCCAGGGCTAGTGCCAACGTGAGACGCATGCGCGCCCGACCGGTGGGTCGGTGAGTTGTACTTATTCTGTTCGTACCGGCAGCGGGCTGCGGAGATCGCGGAGAACCCCGGCCCGCCTGAGGTACGCTACGCTGGTCCGGACCGATAACGCAAACCCGGGCGGCTGCGGGGCGTTCCCGCCTACCCGGCGCCTCCGGGTGCGCATCCGGGGCGATCAGTTACAGGTGAATGCCGATCCGAGCAACGGCGCAGTGCAGGTCTCGTAGGGCGGCTCGGGCCTCTCCCACACGGTGATGCTGGTCGCCTTCTCGAGCTGGTCGCGGATGCTCTTCGTCTTCAGCGACTGATGCTCGCTCGCGGGCAGGAAGTAGTAGGCAATGCCCGGACTGCCGCTGAAGCGAACTTCGCTCACCTCGTGCTCGCGATCGTCGTTGACGTGCAGCTCATCGCGGACCCGTTCGATGACCTTGACCGCATCGGTCAGGAACTCGTTCTTGGTGCGATGTCGCCCGGTCTTGGGGAGACCCAGATGCACCGAGATTTCGAGCCCGCGGTTGTCCGGTGTCGGTGAGACATGCACCCACAGGAGCGAGTAGGAGTTGACGGTCCGCTTGGAGGTCTTGAGCGCTCCAAAGCCCTCGTATTCGAGCTCCGCGGCGAAGTTGTTCGCCAGCTCCTCGTTCAGCCGGGTGATCCCGTACTCCCATTGCGAGACCGGTGTGCTCTGGAGCATCGCCACGGCGTCGGCTGGTGTGCTCGACTCGGGCGCAGGCGCGCCGACAGCGGATGCAACCGTTGCGAGCGCAAGGACGGCAATCCATAACAGACGCATGGGCCAGGTCTCCGGCGACACCGATGCAGCGAAGATAGCAGAAACGCCGCTCGCGCCGGTCGAGTACGCCGCCGCCGCCGTGTCCCTCGAGGCCTGGAAAGGTCGTGCCGCGCCCAGGTAGCAGCGCGGCGACGTGACAGAAGCGCCGCCATCGGGCGGCGCTTCTGTCACAGCAGGGCGCGCACCGCCGAGCGGATTTTGTGTCGGCAACCGACCCGGTATGATCACGAGGCGGGATGGCGAAGGGCCTGCAACAGGCCGCCATTTAACAGTTACCGCCGTACCCGTCTTTACAGAGACCGCCGATGAAGATCGCAATCGTGGGAGCTGGAGCCATCGGCGGCTACGCCGGCGTCAAGCTGGCGCTCGCCGGCGAGCAGGTGACCTTCCTCGCCCGCGGAGCGAATCTCGATGCCATCCGCAGCCGCGGCGTCAAGCTCATCCTGGGAGATGCCAACGAGCTCGTGGCGCGCGACGTGCACGCGACCGCCGACTACGCCGCGGCCGGTCCTCAGGACGTCGTCATCCTCGCGGTCAAGGCACACCAGGTGGAGGCTGTCGCGAGCGAGGTGCCGAAGCTGTTCGGGCCGCAGACCATCGTCGTCACGATGCAGAACGGGATTCCCTACTGGTACTTCCACAAGCACGGCGGCCCGCTCGAGGGGCGTCGCGTCGAGGCCGTCGATCCCCACGGCGTGTGTCTGCGGCAGATTCCACCCGAGCGCGTCATCGGCTGCGTCGTCTACCCCGCCTCCGAGCTGGTGGCACCGGGCGTCATCCGCCACGTCGAGGGCGACCGCTTCCCGGTGGGCGAGCTCGACGGCTCCGCCAGCCCGCGGGTGCAGGCGCTCTCGGAGTGCTTCTTGCGCAGCGGCTTCAAGGCACCCGTGCTCGATAACATCCGTGCAGAGATCTGGCTCAAGCTCTGGGGCAACCTCACCTTCAATCCGATCAGCGCGCTCACCCGCGCGACGCTGCGCGACATCTGTCAGTATCCCCCGACGCGCACCCTGGCGGCGGCGATGATGGCCGAGGCACAAGCCGTCGCTCACAAGCTCGGGATCACCTTTCGCCTTCCGATCGAGCGGCGCATCGCCGGCGCGGAACGCGTGGGCACGCACAAGACCTCCATGCTGCTCGATCTCGAGGCGGGCCGCGCGATGGAGACCGATGCGCTGCTCGGCTCGGTGCTCGAGCTCGCGCGCATGACGGCGACCGAGGTCCCGGCGATGGAAGCGGTGTATGCGCTCACCAAGCTGCTCGGCAACAGCGCGGCGAACGGCCAGAGTCGCAGCGTCGGCTTCACCCCGGGCCATGGCTGATGCGAGCCCTGCGCAACCCGGCGAACGACCGCGGATGGGGCAAGACGGCGCCGGCCGGCTTCCCCGGCATCAAGACAGTACGGTAGAGGACTCAACACTATGGCAGGCCGAAACTTTCTCTTCGTCCCGGGACCGACCAACGTTCCGGACCGGATTCTGCGCGCGATGGCGGTGCCGATGGAGGACCATCGCTCGAGCAAGTTTCCGCAGCTGTCGCTGCGCTGCCTGGCGGATCTCAAGAAGGTGTTCAAGACCACGAGCGGCACGCCGATCCTCTTTCCCTCGTCCGGCACCGGGTGCTGGGAGGCAGCTCTCACCAACTGCCTCAATCCAGGCGACCGCATACTCGCGTCGCGCTTCGGTCAGTTCACGCACCTGTGGGTCGATATGTGTCAGAGGCTCGGCTTCGAGGTGGACGTGCTCGAGGTCGAATGGGGTGAAGGCGCACCCGCCGATCGATACTTCGAGGCGCTCTCGGCCGATCGCAAGCAGACGATCCGGGCAGTGCTCGTCTGCCAGAACGAGACCGCAACCGGCGTCAACAGCGATGTGGTGGCGATCCGTCGCGCGCTCGATGAAGCGCGCCATCCCGCGTTGCTGTTCGTCGACTCGGTGAGCGCGCTGGCGAGCGTCGACTTCCGTATGGACGAGTGGGGGGTCGATGTCTGCATCAGCGGCTCGCAGAAGGGTCTGATGCTGCCGGCGGGGCTCGGCGTCACCTGCGTCAGTGAGAAGGCGCTCGCAGCCGCAAAGAGCGCCAAGTACCCACGCTGCTACTTCGACTACCAGGACATGGTAACGGCCAACGCCAGCGGCTATTTCCCCTACACCCCCTCGATCCCCATGCTCTACGGCCTGAGGGAGGCATTGCAGATGCTGCTGGAGGAGGGCCTCGACAACGTCTTCTACCGCCACAGCTTCATCGCCGGCGGCGTGCGCGCGGCGGTTCTCGAGGGCTGGAAGCTGCGGCTGTGCGCACGCGAGCCGCGCTGGTACTCGGATACGGTCTCGGCCGTGATGGTGCCGCCCGGGAGCGATGGCGCCGCGGTGATCGCGCGCGCCTTCACCCGCTACAACCTCGCGCTCGGTGCCGGGCTCTCCAAGGTCGCCGGCAAGCTCTTCCGCATCGGACATCTCGGCGATTCCAACGAGCTCATGCTGATGGCGGCGCTCGCCGGCGCGGAGATGGCGATGCTCGATTGCGGCATCAAAGTCGAGCCCGGGAGCGGTGTGGGCGCAGCCGCGGAGTTCTGGCGCGCGCGGCCGGCACCGGCGGGCGCGCACGCATGACGATGCGCGTGGTATTTCTCGACCGCGGCTCGATCATCGCCGACATCAGGCGCCCGCAGGATGCGACCGAGTACGTCGAGTACGAGAGCAGCCACGGTCGTGAGGTCGCCGAGCGGCTGCGCGGCGCCACCGTCGCCATCACCAACAAGACGCCCCTGCGGGCGGATGTGCTGCGGGCCTTGCCGGAGCTGAAGATGATCGCGGTGGCAGCCACCGGCTACGACGTGGTCGATGTCGCTTTCTGCCGCGAACACGGCGTGGCGGTCGCCAACGTCCGTAACTACGCGGTGCACACCGTTCCGGAGCATGCCTTCGCACTGATCCTCGCCCTGCGCCGCAATCTCATCGCCTACCGCAACGATGTCGAGCGGGGCGTGTGGAACCGCAGCGAGCAGTTCTGCTTCTTCGATCACCCGATCCTCGACCTTCACGGGTCGCAGCTCGGCATCGTGGGCGAAGGTGTTCTCGGCCGGGCGGTAGCGGCCATCGGCAAGGCCTTCGGCATGCGCACCGTGTTCGCCGATCACCCGCTGCGGGTCGGCGAGGACCTCGAGTACGAGCCGCTGCCGCGACTCATCGCCGAGTCCGACGTACTGACACTGCACGCCCCGCTGCTGCAGAGCACACGTCACATGATCGGGGAGGCGGAGCTTCGCTCCATGAAGCGAACCGCGATCCTGATCAATACAGCACGCGGCGGACTGGTCGACGAGCGTGCCCTGGTCAAGGCCCTCGATGAAGGCTGGATCGGCGGCGCCGGCTTCGACGTGCTGAGCGTCGAACCGCCGCGCGAGGGAAACCCACTCCTCGAGCTACGGCGGCCGAACTTCCTCCTGACGCCGCACATCGCCTGGGCCTCGCGCGGCGCCATGCAGTTCCTCGCCGATCAGCTCATCGACAACATCGATGGCTGGTCACGCGGGGAGCCGCAGAATCTCGTCACCTGAGCTGAGAGCACACCGCGCGGCCGACTCGCATGAGCGACGTTGTCGAAAGCGCTCTGGCCGCGCCTGCTGAGGCAGGCGGCGGCGCTGCCGCGACGGCGAGCGACTTCGTCTTCGTCGAGCGATGCGCGCTCGGCCGCAGCGGCCCGCGGGTGGGGGTCAAGGATTCGATCGACATCGCGGGGCTCCCGACCCGGCTCGGCAGCGCCTGTCTCGCCGACGCCCCGCCGGCGCGCGAGCATGCCGGCGTGGTGAGTGCACTGCTCGAGGCGGGCTGTCGCATCGTGGGCAAGACCAACCTGCACGAGCTTGCCTACGGCGTAACCGGCATCAATCGCTGGAGCGGCACACCGCTCAATCCACGTGCACCCGGGCGCGTGCCCGGTGGCTCATCGAGCGGATCGGCCGTCGCCGTGGCGGCCGGACTCGTCGATTTCGCGCTCGGCACCGATACCGGCGGCTCGATCCGCATCCCTGCCGCCTGCTGCGGGGTATGCGGACTCAAGCCCACCTACGGCAGGGTGAGCCGCGCCGGCGTCCACCCCGCGGCGTCGACGCTCGACTGCGTTGGGCCCATCGCGCGCGATGTGACCACGATCGAGCGCGCCATGAGCATGATCGATCCATCGTTCCACCCGCAGGCGCCGCCCACGCAGGCGAGGCTCGGCTGGCTCGAGGTCGAGGCGCGTGCGGCGGTCGCCGCCGCATCGCGCGCGGCACTGGCCCGCGCCGATCTTGCGGTGCGACCGGTCTCGCTGCCATCGTTTACGGCGGCCTTCACCGCAGGCCTTGCGATCATCGGGGCGGAGAACTGGGCAGCCTTCGGCCACCTCCTCGGGTGCGAGCAGCTCGGTGCCGACGTGCGGCTGCGCCTGCAAGCGTCCGCCACGATCTCCACCGCGCAAGTCGCGGCGGCGGAGGGGGTGCGCGCGCGGCTGCGCGCCGAGATCGATGAGGCGCTGAGCCGCGTCGATGCGCTCGCATTGCCGACTCTGCCGGATCTGCCGCTGACGCTTGCAGCAGCGGCCGAAGCGAGCGCGGCCCTGCGCTCGAGCTCGCTCGTGCGGCCCTTCAATCTCTCCGGGCATCCGGCCATCACGCTGCCGCTTGCCGTGGAGGGGCTACCTGCCGGGCTGCAGCTCATCGGTCGCCCCCACGCAGACGAAGCCCTGTGCGCGCTCGCCCGCTCGATCGCGGCGCACGCGTGGGCGAGCGGGCAGGGCGGCAGTGGGCCGACGAGCGATGGCTAGCCCGCGCGCGACTGCCGCGGCGAGTGGTGGCGAGCACCGCGACTACGCCGCGCGCCTTGCCGGCGCCGCCAGCGAGCGGGTACGCATCGAGCTGACGGCCGAATGGATCCTGAGGGTCTTCGATGACTTCTATGAGCAGTTCCTGCAGCTCACCTGGGCGGCGAAGGTGGCGTTCGAGAGCCGCGATCACCCGACCGCGATCGCCAACGCGCGCAAGCGTCTCGGACTCTACAACGCCACGGTGTATCCGCTCGCCGATGAGCTGCAGGCGGCCTTTCCGCAGCTGAAGGAGCGCCAGCCGCTCTGGACCGAGGTCGAAGCCGCCTACCGCAGCGCGGTCTACGGCCGCTACGAGGCGGACCTGGCGCTCGCCTACCTGCACTCCGCGCAGCGCTGCGTGCATCAGGGCGAGTGGCGACCGGTGGTCTATGGTTTCGGTGGCTCGCACCGCATCGTGCCGCCGCACGAGGCGGTCTGCGAGCGCCTGCCCTGCTCCTGGCCGGTGGATTCCCGCGTCATCGAGCGGGCTCTACAGGTGGCGGAGCTTGCCGTGCCGTTCTGCGATCCCGCGGGAGATGCCGAGCGCATCGCGCGGCGGGTGAATGATGTGCTCGCGGCCCGGGCCGGCGCCGGGCTGCGCGCCATCGAAATGCTGCGCGGTGGCTTTTTCCGCAACCGCGGCGCCTATCTCGTCGGGCGACTGATCCTCAAAGGGGCCGAGCTCAAACCCTGTGTGATCGCGCTCACCAACGCGGCCGAGGGGGTGCGCGCCGAAGCGCTGCTGCATACCGTGCCGCACGTCCACAACCTCTGTAGCTCCACCGAAGCGCCATTTCAGGTCACCAACCCGCATTACCACGAGCTCAGCGCGTTCCTGCACAGCATCATGCCGAGCCGGCCGCTCGGGCTGCACTACTCGACGATCGGCTATTACCACTTCAGTAAGATCGCGGTGATGGAGGAGGTCCGCCGCCGCCTGGTGCAGGAGCGGCAGCTGCTCAGCGTCGCGCCTGGCAGCCCCGGCACGGTGACCATCGCCTTCACTTCGCCGCAACTCGACTACGTGCTGAAAGTGATCCGCGACCGCCCGACCAGCGACTACAAGTGGCCACAGTTCGCAGGAGTCGCGGCCGTGCTCGCCAAGTATCAGCGCGTGCACGAGATCAATCGCACCGGCAGCATGCTCGACAACATTGTGTACTACAACCTCAAGCTCGAGCGCTCGTGGTTCGCACCCGAGCTGGCGGCCGAGCTGCTGCGCTCGGCGGACAACAGCGTGCAGCTTCAGGGCGCGGCGCTCGTGTTCAGGTACCTCATCGCGCAGCGAAAGCTCACCCCGCTCAACGTGTTCCTCGAGACTGCGCCCGAGGACAAGGCGCTGCGGGCGATGATCAATCTGGGTTTCTGCATCCGCAACAACGCCGCGGCGAATGTCTTCAACAAGGATTTCGACATCCGCAACTACGGCGTGAGCCGCTATCTGAAGATCTACCTGTACGACTACGACGCCGTGGAGGCACTCACCGACGTCAAAGTGCGCAGCAACCTCGATCGCTGCGACGGCGAGGAAGAGCTGCCCGGATGGTTTTTCGAGCCGGGGGTGATCTTCCTGCCCGAGGAGATCGAGGCGGGCCTGCGGGTGCGCAACCGCACGCTGCGCCGCGCATTCCGCGCCGCCCACGCCGACCTCATGACCACCGCGTACTGGGAGCGGCTGCAGCAGGCGCTGCGCGCCGGCGAGGTGCCGGGGGTCCACGCGTTCCCCGAGTCGTGTCATCTCAAGGACTTTGGCGCGGAGACGATCGCGACCGAGTGAGACGCGCGCAGCGCGGGAAGCTCCGCGCGCGGCGGGCAGCGAGAGCTTGCCGTGCTGCGGTGCAACCTAGCGCGCCCCGCCTCGATCGTCCGACATGACTTTAGTGACTGGTGAGAGCGTGACCACTCGCGGAGGATCCCCGTGGTGGTCCGGGGGTACGCCGATGGCGCACCACCCGAGATCGAGCGCAGATTGACTGCGCGTACGGGATGGGGGTTCGCGTTTAAGTCGGGAGGAACCCTGTGATTTTATTGGATTGCGCGATAATCATGACATTTGCTCTGGCAAACTGGCGCAACTCTCGGAAATCACGCGCCATCGTGCTACCACGGAATTCGGTCCGAGCCCTACTGCGTCCATCACCCTGCCCTGTTAAGATCAATTGCGGTCAGCACTTCCAACTTCCCGCGGATCACATCGAAGAACGACGCGGGACCGTGCCATGTGGGATGTCGCGCCCATGAACACTCTGCATCCGAGGAGCCGCGGTACCTGCTCCCGCGGCGTGGTATTGCTGCTCGGGCTGTTCGCCGCGATCGCAGGTGGCATCGCGTCGGCGGAGCCGACCGGCAACGCCGCGGCAGCGGCGGCCGCCGAGCCGCGCCAGGGCGCGGCTGAGGCACCGACAGCCGCGGAACCTGCCGGTCGCGCTGCGGCCGCCGAGCCGAGCGGCGGAGCGGTCAGCGAGCGGCGGCTCGCGCTCGTCATCGGCAACTCGAAGTACCGCGATGCGCCCTTGACCAATCCGATCAATGACGCGCGTGCGGTCGGCGTGAAGCTGAAGGAGCTCGGCTTCACGGTGATCGAGCGACCGAATGCCAACCTCGAAGAGATGCGCAAGTCAGTGCGCGACTTCGGCAACCAGCTCACGCTGAATGACGTGGGCCTCTTTTATTTCGCCGGGCACGGCATCCAGTCGGGGGGCGCGAACTACCTGATTCCGGTCGACGCCGACATTCAGGATGAGACCGAGCTCGCGACGCGCGCCTTCACCGCGAGCGAGGTGCTCGAGAAGATGGATGCGGCGAAGAACCGGATCAACATCGTCATCCTCGATGCCTGTCGCAACAATCCGCTCGCGCGCAAGGTGCGCTCGGCGGCGCGCGGTTTGGCGCCGATGGAGCAGGGCAGTGGCACGATCATTGCCTTTGCGACCAAGCCCGGCAGCACCTCGGCCGACGGCGACGGCATCCACGGTCTCTACACCGAACAGCTCCTCGAGGCGCTGTCGCAGCCGGGCCTCAGTGTCGAGGAGGTCTTCAAGCGCGTGCGCATGGGAGTCAGCCAGAAGTCCGGCGGCGAGCAGATTCCGTGGGAGAACTCCTCGCTCCTCGGCGACTTCTATTTCAACCCCACGCCCGAGCAGGCGAAGCTCGCGAGCGCCTCGTACACCCGTGTGGCGCCGGTCGAAGGGGCACTCGGGCGGCCGCGTGAGCTGGCCGCGGTTCCGGTGCTGGTCCCTCGCCGCCTCCTCGAGAGCTACCAGCTCAACGCGAATATCCCGCTTTCCGCGCCGGTCACCGTCAGCGAGTTCACGCCCGACGCCCGCCGTGTCGTCGTCGTCACCCAGGACCGGCAGCTCAAGGTGGTCGACGCCGCCACCGGGAACGTCGGCTTCAGTCACGCGGGCTTTGACGCGCCGAACGTTTCGGCGGACGGTCGCTACGTAGTGGGCGTCTCGGACGAGCACCAGGTGAATGTGCTCGATGTCACCGCCGACAGTCTCGCGGTGAAGACCTATCGCGCCGCCGCCGACGCGCAGCGCGCGTTCGTCGCGCCCAACGGGCAGCGCCTGGTGGTGATCTCGCGCACCGACGTCGTCTCGGTGGTGAAAATGGACGCCGACGCCGTGGTCGGCGCGCCCCTCAAGATCGAGGGTGAGCCGCACCTTCAATTCCCGCCGGGCGGCAACCGCGTGGCGCTGTGGACGTCGAAGGACGGGGAGCTGTACCTTCTCGACCTCGACAGCGGCAAACGCGTCGGGCGGACTTCGGCGCATCACAAGCCGATCAGCCTGGTGCGTTTCAGCCCGGACGGGAGTCTGCTCCTCACCGCAGCGGACGAGGATGCCACCTACATCTGGCGCACTGCGGATGGGAGCAAGGTCTCGCGACTCAACTTCGGTGACACCAACCCGCTGCCGAGCCAGGTGGAGTTCATCGATGAGGGCAAGCATCTGCTCGTCAACGTCGCCGAGACGGACAAGCAGGCTGGCACGCACTATCACCTGGGCGTCTGGGATGCCGGCAGCGGCAAGCCGGTGAGCACCCTGCCGCTCGACGCGCAGACCAGTGACCTGCAGCTCTCGCCGGACCGGCAGCAGCTGTACGTCACGACCATCGACCGCTCGATCCGGGTGTTCGATATGAATACCCGGGTGCAGCGCACCACGCTCTCGGGGGCGGAGCTCATCGGCTTCTCACCGGATGGCGCGCGGCTGCTGGCGCGTGAGGACAACGGCATTCGTCTCTACGACACGCGCACGCTCACACCGGTCGCCCGCATGCCGGCGCAGGTGGCGGCCTTCATCGCGCCGAAGTCGAACGGGCTGTTCGCGACGGCCGCGAGCGATGGCAGCCTGCGGCTGTGGGAGTTCGAGCGCGGCGACCCGGTGTCGCTCCTCACTGGCCACCTCGATGCGGTGTCGCGCGTGGTGTTTGCCGCCGGTGGCAAGCGCCTCGTCAGTTTCAGCAAGGAACGCGTCGGGAAGGTATGGGCGCTGCCCGAGGTGGAGGGTGCGGACAAGCTGCGCAAGGATACCTACGAATCGAGCAGCGAGTACCAGCAGCGCGTCGCGGAGTGGTCGTCACCCTTTCACGCGCTGGTCGCGCTCGTCGAGTACAACGCCGACGCGGAAACCTACGCGGTCAAGGTCGGCGACTACTCGTTTGCCGTGCCCGTGCCGCGCGGGGAGGCGCGGCTGTTTGCCGGACAGCGTGAAGCGGTCCTGACGGGTCGCCTCAAAGTCTTCGACGGCGAGCAGCTGCAGCTCGGTGATGGCAAGCTGGAACGCGTTCCCTAGCGCTGCACCGGCCGCCGCGCCGGAGGATCTCGAGGTGACGAGAATCCCTGCGGGGAGCTCTACGGCTGCACCGGCGAATACCTCCCGCGGGCAGGAGACTCCCCGTCCCGATCCGGACGTGACACGCCAGCCGCAGGGGGCACGCACCCCGCCGGACGCTTCGAGCGTCGGCGCTGCACTCCCGCCCGACCCGTACCTCGGGCGGATCCTCGGTAACCGCTACCGCCTGGACCAGCTGCTCGGCGCGGGCGGCATGGGGGTGGTGTACCGGGCCGCCGATCTGCAGGTGCCCGGGGAGTTCTTCGCGATCAAGGTGCTCAAGCCGAAGCTGCAGGGTCATCCCGAGCTCGTACGGGTACTGCGCGAGGAGGTTCGCAAGACCCGGGTACTCAGTCATCCGAACATCGTGGGAGCGTATTCGATCAGCTCGGATGCCGATGGCGATTACATGCTGATGGAGTACCTCGAGGGCGAGACGCTGCAGAAGCTGCTCGATGAGGAGTTTGGGCGAGGCATCCCGTTTGCGCGTGCCTGGCCGCTCATCATGGATATGTGTGCGGCGCTCGCCTACGCGCACGATCACAACGTCGTCCACAGCGACCTGAAGCCTTCGAACGTGTTCGTGACGACCTCCGGCAAGGTGAAGCTGCTCGATTTCGGCATCGCGCGCGTGGCGCGTGGTCCGATTCACGGCTTCGACGCCGCCGCTTTTGGGGCCGCCACCGAAAGCTATGCGAGCTGCGAGATGCTCGAGGGTGGGGCGCCCGATGCCCGCGATGACCTCTATGCGCTCGGCTGCGTGGTCTACGAGATGCTCTCGGGGCGACATCCCTTCGGCCGCCGCTCGGCGACCGAAGCGCGTGACCTCGGACTCCAGCCATCGCCTCTGCCCCGGCTGTCGCGGCGGCAGAATGCCGCGCTGGCCCGGGCGCTGCGCTTCGGCCGCGAAGAGCGCACGGCATCGGTCGAGGTGTTCGAGTCCCACCTGAGCCCCGCAGGCGGCCGGCTCCGGACCGCGCTGCTCGCGGGCGGCGTGGCCGCTGTCGTCGCGATCGCGGCGGTCACCCTGCTCGGCCGGAGCACGCCTGGCACCGCACCGCCGACTGCGCCGCCGCGCGCCCCGCCCCCGATCGCGCCCGTCCGCGCACCACCGCCGCAACTCGACTCGACGCTCGCCGCCGCGCACTCGCTCGGTGAGAAGGCGGCCGCGCTCGGCGTCGATCCCGAGGACCCGCTGCTCAAGGTGGGCCTGAGTGCGCTTGCCGATGCCCGGGCGAGGATTCGTGGCGGCGCGGCGGTGGAGGCCGCGCCGTACCTCGACAAGGCGCAGGCGTCGCTCCGTGAGGCCATTCGCCTGAGCCCGCGTATCGCCACGGTGGGCAGCACGCCCGCTGAGATCGCGCAGGCGTTGCAGCTGTGCCGCGAGCAGACCGGCGACAGCGCCGATTGCAGCGCCGCATCCTTCGCCGACGAGCAAGCCCGCCGCGTCTCGCTGCGACCCTTCACGCTGGATGCGATGCCGGCAACGAATGCCGAGTTCGGCGAGTTTGTACGGCAGACGGGGTACCTGACGGCCGCCGAGAAATCGAGTGCGCTGTTTGCCGCAGCCGAGAAGCCCACGGCACTGCCGGGGGCATCGTGGAAGACGTTGCGCGATCAGGAGCTGCCCCGCGATGCCAACCCCGGCGATTTTCCGGTGCGCGGCATCGACTATGCGGCGGCGAAGGCCTACTGCACCTGGCGCGGCAAGCGCCTGCCGTCCGAGGACGAATGGGAGTTCGCCGCGCGCGGGCCGGGCCGAAAGATCTTCCCCTGGGGGAACGCCGCGGCAGAGGCGCCCGGTGGTGAGGCGCGGCTTTTGCCCGTAGCGGGAGAGCCGGCGAGCGGCGCGTTCGGCGGTCGCGGCCTCGGCGGCAGCGTCTGGGAGTGGGCCGAGGGCGCAGCCGATGCGGGGCCGATCCTTCGCGGCCCCTCGTATCTCGTCAACGTGCCTTTCTATGAGCGTCTCGCGACTCGCGAGCGCGAGAATCCCCTGCACGCGCGCGTCGACACCGGAGTGCGCTGCGCGATTGCCACCGAGGCCTGGCCCGATGCGGCGGCAACAGCCGCGGGGGCGCGCTGAGCCGCAGCGTCATGCCCGCAGATGACTTTGGGCACATGCGGCCGCTCGAGCATCGAGGATAGATTGGCAGCGGGTTAACGAGGTTGCGGCAGATGCAAACGAACAGCGCATGGCTGCTGGTGGCAGCACTCTTTCTCGGCGGCGCCGTGCACGCCGAGGATTGCGCCCCCGGTCAGTCGACCGCCGCGTGTCCCTCGTACGACGCCTACGAGGCGCTCGGCGAGCGGCTGTCTCACTCGAAGAATCGTCGCGACTGGGTGAGGGCCGCGGACGCTTTCGTCGACGCCGAGGCCCGGGCCCCGACGCCCAGGGCACACGCCCAGACGCTCTACCAGTATGCCTCGCTGTTGAACGATGACGGCGACCCGCAGAACGCCTATCCGTTGATCAAGAGAGCCCAGGCGCTCGATCCCGGGCGCACCGATATTGCACGGCTCGCGACCGATATCGAGAGACAGGTGCAGGCGCCGAAGAAGCACCAGCTCATGCGCTCGTTCGGTCTCTCGGTATACAAGCCGCTGAAGGCGGCGGCCGCGAGCGGGGATTCCATCACCGGGGCGGGTCACCGCCAGGTCAACATTCCGATCAACTTCGAGTTCGACAGCGTCGCACTCAACGAGAAGACGCGGGCGAACGTCAAGCTGCTCGCCGACGCCATGGCCGAGGCGTCGCTGACGGGAAAGCAGTTCGAGTTCATCGGACACTCGGATGCGCGTGGCGACGCGCGCTACAACCTCGTACTGTCCCGCCGGCGGGCGGAGGCGATGCGCGGGGAGGTGATCCAGCTCGAGCCATCGCTCGCGGGCCGCATCGGCGTCGACGGCCGCGGCTCGAGCGATCCGATCGATCCGGGCACGGACCTGCGCGCCATGCAGGCGAACCGCCGCCTGCAGGTCATCGTGAGGTAGCGCAGCCGCAGGCAGCAGCGGCGCGGCGTTCCGCGCCCCGTGGCCCCCGTGGCGGCGCCTGCGGCTCGGCCGGCCGGCGCGCCGCAGCACACGAACTTCCGCTCGCCCTGCGGATCAAAAAGCGGGGGTATTCCGCCGGCCAGGCGAATGATCCGGACTGCGAGCCGCAAAAGCGCGCAGCGCCGGAAATCTGTGATCTGCATTTGCAGAGCGGACGCGCCGATTTCGTGGGACTCGACCAGAGCCCCGAATATGCGACTTGCGGCCGCGACAGCAGTGCCAACCTCGTGAAGCCTTGGGATCACGCGATCGAGGCGCGGAACGAGGCTCTTATGTCAGGTGCGACTGTGCGTGAGGTGTGACCCGCATCCCACGCAGGTCTGGAGCGGCCGATGAACCTGTTAGCTTTGGCGATGTTCGCGACTATCGACGAGACGGCGATTGAGGCGCTGAGGCATGCAGCCGAGACGTGCGATCCGCGTTACGAGTGCGGCGGCGTCGTGCGCAAAGTGCCGGGCGGCTTCGTGGCCTCGCCGCTCATTACCTCGAAGAAACCGTTCGGCGTGGACCTCGGTGAGCTGTACGACGCGGATGTGGTGGCCGACTTTCACACACACGTCTGCTCGATCCACAACCGGCCGTTCGCCGACTTCTTCTCGCTCGCCGACGTGATTGCCAATCAGGGGCTGCACACCGTCGGCTACATGCTGAGTCTCTGCGACCGCAACATCCGCCGCTACGACCCCTCGCAGGACGACCGCGACGACGAGGAAGTCGACTTTCACAGCGGCCGGGTCATCTACCTGACGACCGGCCACATCGTCGGTTGGGCCCCGCTCACTGCGGTCGACGAATTCCTGGCACTCCTCGAGCGCGGTCGCTCGCCGACAGGCTGAGTCAGCCGCCCGCCGTATTCACCGGCTCCACCCGGCCGCCGGCGGCCTTCCACGCTGCCAGGCCGCCCTGCAGATGGCAGGACGAGGTGAGGCCCGCGTCCTGCGCCGCCTGCACCGCCATGGCCGAGCGCTCGCCGAAAGCGCAGTAGAACAGCAGCCGTTTGCCGGTGGATCTCGCGAGCGCATGCAAGGTGCCGCCCGCGCCGACGTTTTCCGGCAGGCTCGGATAGGGCACGTGCAACGATCCGGCGATGCTGCCATGGCGCTCGCGTTCGCAGCGCTCGCGCAGATCGATCAGCACCACCTCGGGCTGCCCGACCATGCGCCGCGCCTCCGCGGCGGTGAGCGCCCAGCCGCGCCGTGCGATCTCCTCCTGGTGGAAGCCGACCTTCATGTTGGCGGGAACCGCGACATCCATCATCTTGGGGCTCGCGAGCTTCAGGTTGCCCATCAGCTCGACGTACTCGTCGGCGGATTTGACCTGCAGACGCGGGTTGCAGCGGCGCTCCTCGCCGATGGTGCTCACGGTGTCGCCCTTGTAGTCGTGGCCCGGGTAGACCAGTGTCTCCTCGGGCAGCTGCAGCAGCCGCCCGAAGATCGATTGGTACTGGGCGCGTGCATCGCCGTTCTGGAAGTCGGTACGACCGGTACCGCGGATCAGCAACGTGTCGCCGGTAAACACGCGGTCCGCCATGCGGAAGCTGCAGGAGTCGTCGGTGTGACCGGGAGTGTAGAGCACCTCGAGCTCCACACCCTCGATCCGCAGCCGATCGCCGTCGGCCACCCGCATGGATACCACGTCAACCCGGCTCTGCTCGCTCATCACGGTGATGCACTGGGTGCGGTCGCGCAGCGCGCCGAGGCCGGTGAGGTGGTCGGCGTGCAGGTGGGTATCGACCGCCTTCACCAACTTCAGATCGAGCTCGCGCAGCAGCTGCAGATACCGCTCGACCTGCTCGAGTACCGGGTCGATGATCAGTGCCTCGCCGCCGCGCCGGCTCGCGAGCAGATAGCTGTAGGTGCTCGAGGCCGCATCGAACAGCTGGCGGAACAGCATGCGGTCGCTTCGCTCCCGACCGCGCCGGGCTCACGAGCGCGGCTGCGGCACAATGCGGATGTATGGGCGCGGCGATTTCCAGCCCTGCGGATAGATCTTGGCCGCCTCGTCGTTCGACACCGAGCCGGCGATGATGACGTCCTCACCCTGTTTCCAGTTCACCGGCGTTGCCACCCGATGTTTGGCGGTGAGCTGCAACGAGTCGATGACGCGCAGCACCTCGTCGAAATTCCGCCCGGTGGTCATCGGGTACGCCAGGATGAGTTTGATCTTCTTGTCCGGGCCGATGACGAACACGGTACGCACGGTCTGGTTGTCGGCCGGGGTGCGCTTGGCCGGATCGCCCGAGGCGCTCGCCGGCAGCATTTCGTAGAGCTTCGAGATCGACAGATCGGCGTCGCCGATCAGCGGGTAGTTCGGGGCGAAGCCCTGGGTTTCCTTGATGTCGTTCGCCCACTTCGCATGACTATCGACGGGATCGACACTCAGGCCGATGATCTTGACGTTACGCCGGTCGAACTCGGGCTTGATCTTGGCCATGTAGCCGAGCTCGGTGGTGCAGACCGGCGTGAAGTCCTTCGGGTGGGAGAACAGCACGGCCCAGGAGTCTCCGATCCAATCGTGAAAGCGGATGCGACCCTGGGTGGTATCGGCCTCGAAATCCGGGGCAATGTCGCCAATTCTGAGAGTCATCGGGGGCTCCTCGTGTCTGAGTGGTTGCATTGCGGCCCATGATCGCAGCCCGCGGCGGTGCGCGGGTGGCGTCCTCGGCCTGCAGCGACGGCGATGCTAGAGTACCGCGATCGTGGCGACCAGGTCAGCCGTGAGGATCCCGGCGCAGCGTCTGCTCGCTCTGCTGATCTCGGCCGCCACCGTAGCTGGCGCGGCGAGCGCGCTCGCGGGCTGCGCGTCCGCCGCGCGTCGCGAGGCGCAGAACGGGCCCCAGTGCCGGCAGTTCGGCCTGCCGCCGGGTTCCACCGCCTATGCTGACTGCGTCGACTCGGGTCCCGACGCTTACGCGGAATCGCATCCCCTCACCGGCGGGCACTGGTGCAGCGCGCCGCCCTCGAGCCCGGAAGGCCGCTGTCCGGGCTGCTCGGTGAACTGCGGGGAGAAGCTCGCGTACTGCACCCGCGGCAGGGAAATGTGGCTCGACACGCCCGATGCCTGCGTCAGGCCCGCCGCCTGCGGGTGCACCCGGTAAGCGCGCCGCCCTCGCGGCGGGCCTACAGCAGCCCATCGAGGTGGTCGAGATCGTTGATGACCCGCCAGCGACCGCCACCCTTTTCCACCCGGGCGCGCCACTCATCGAGGCGCGTGAGGTACAGGCGCGGATCGAAGTTGTCGGCGCGCAGCTTGGTGACGTTGAGCGCAACGACATCGAAGCCGCGGAAGTCGAGCGGCAGGTCGCGCACGTAGCCCTTGGCGAGATCCTCCTTCATGTCGGAGAGGATCAGAATCTCCTTGCGGGCGGGATGCTTCTCGTTGAGGAACTCGATCGCCTGCAGCAGGCCGCCGGTGATGTCGGTATAGGGCGCCGGCGTCGACTGATCGATGAACTTTTCCACGTGGCTGGCGAACGCGCGCTTCTGCTGATTCGCCGTGCTCGGGCGGTCATCGAACGTCGCTTTGGCGATGATGTCCTTCTCGGTGAAGCTGCCGGTGTCGATGCGTGCCACCGCGATCGAGTCGGCGGACTGCAGGCGCGAGAGCGCGTACAGCGTGATCTGCTCCGCCTTCCTCACTTGCCGGTTGTACGACCCGGAGGTGTCCACCAGGAGGTAGATTCCGGTGTTGTGGGCACCCGGCGGCGTGCACGCGGCCAGCACCAGGCCGAGCAGTAACAGCAGCCGCGGGCACCTCATGTTCGCGCCTCCCTCAAGGCACTGGCGTCGCTCTTGCCCCGCGGGCGCGCAGCGTCGTGGGCGGCGGCGCGCTTGCGGGATTCGATCCACAGCGGCACGAACAGCGGCAGGTCATAGGCCCGCTGGGCGAGCGCGCCGAGGTGGCGACTCGCGTTGCCGAGCAGTCGCAGCAGCAGCGCGAGCACCTGCAGGAGCGCGATACCGGTAAGGCCGACCACCGTGCGCAGGGAGTGCACGAAGGTCTCGAGCGGGATCGCCACGAACACCAGGGCGAATGGCAGGACGAATCCCATGCCCATCTGCGCGGCGGTCGTGATCCACAGATGGGTGTTGACGATCGATCCGGCCTCCTCGCCGCGCAGCAGCGCGTTGGTCGCCATTTCATCGAGCAGCAGCACTTCACGCATGTAGGCAAGTCCCGCCTCGATGCAGGCCATGAGGAGCAGGATCAGGAATGTGGTGATGACCATCCGCGTGCGCATTTTGTCCGACAGCGCACCGATCACCGGGAACAGCCGCGTGATGCGCAGCGACTCCATGAGAAACAATCCCATGGAGATCTCCACCATGATGATGACCAGCGCGGCGATGTCAGCCGTACGGAAGGCACCGATGAAGTTCGTGCCGCCGACCATCTCGGCCATGGGGCGCGCAATCAGCGTGAAGTTCACCGCGGTGCCGGCGGTGGCGACCGCGAGCACCAGCGCGGAGACGAAGAAATACACGATCGAGGAGGAGGAGAGCACCGCGAGTGCCCGATCCTCACCGCGCACGATCGCCTCGTATTCTTCCATGTGACGGTCGATCGCCTGCGAGCGGTCGAGGACACTCGTGATGCTGCGGTTGACGCGCCCGAGGGTGTCCTGGATCAGCCGCCAGTCGGGCATCATCCGCCGCAGCAGCGCGTGCCGCTCCGCGCTCGCCTTGCGGTAGTCGTTTATCGCCTCGGCGTGCGCCTTGACCATCGATTTGTGGATGTCGGCGAGGATGTCGGCTCCGGCATTACGCGCATCGAGCTCGGCGACCACCTTGACCGCCTCGGCCCAGCCCGGGACATCGGGCGGAACTTCGATCGCCTTCTCCTGATCCTCTGCGATGCGCTGAATGGACTCGCTCAGTCTGCGGTGCATGTCGGGATAGCCGGCGAGATCCTTGCGCACGGTGTCCCCGACCCGCACAAATTCGCGTTCGACGATGCGCTCCTTGGCTTCGCGACCGGCCGCGAGCAACACCTGGCGATTGCGCGCCGCGAGGCGCTCCTGGGCGTGCGTGACCGAGTGCGCGGCCAGCCGCAAGCCGCGGGCCAGTGTGCTCGCCGAGGCTTGAATGGCCTGGTGAGCCGTGTCTCTGGCGAAGTACAGCGCGGCGACCAGCAGTATCAGGAGAATCGCCGCCGATACGGCGGGCCACGGAGTGATGGCGAACAGGCTTGTCATGGACATGTCAGTTCTCACCCCGGGGCCCGGGCAACGGGCGCCCGATCGCTGCGGCGCGCTCAGCGCGCTGCTGCGCTCTGCGCCCGATGTGGGTACGTGGGAGACACCATCGCCATGTGGTGTCAGGTGCTGGCAACCCCGCTGTCATAGGAAACCCCTTAGACCGGTGGCTTTGCGACCCTCTCTTTCGAGAGGTGTGCCTTTTGCAGATCGGCTTTTAGGGTGAGCGAGCGGCCGGTCCGTGTCAACGCGCCGCAGCGTCGCGCTTTGACGTCATAGTTATGTCATGGCCCGCGAGTGCAACATAATGCGCGTGTTTGACTGCGTGCGGTCGCTCGCGCACCCTCAGCGGCGCGCTGCCAGGTAGCGGCGGCGCTTCGAGCTTCCCCTCCGGCGGCTTCGGGTGAAGGATCATGTGCGGATCGCTGCTGCGCGAAGCGCGCATCTGGCCGATCGTCTGGCGGCGCCGACTCGCCGGCTGGCTGCTCGCTGGCAGGGACGATCTGGCGTTTCTCGGCGTGCTCTTTCTGCTCGGGCTCGGGTTCGCAGGGATCGTCGGCTTTGCCTATCTCGACGGAACGCGCCTCGAGCCTGCGCGTCTCGAGGCGATGCAGCGTGCGACGCTCCGCGAGCTGCGGCGCGCCGATGAGCTGCAATGCCTCGCCGAGAACATCTATTTCGAAGCCCGCGGCGAGCCACTCGCAGGTCAGTACGCGGTTGCCGAAGTTACCCTGAACCGTACGCGCTCGCGGAACTTCCCCCATACGATCTGCGCCGTGGTTCACGAGACGCGCTGGGATGCGGTCCGCGGGCGCGTCGTCGCCGACTTCTCCTGGACGGCGCTCGGTGCCCTGTCGCCGCCCGATGGTCCGGCGTGGCGGCAGGCGCTGGCGGTGGCGAGCGCCGCGTACGATGAGCTGCAGGCGCCGCTCGTGCCCGGCGCATTGTTCTATCACGCGACCAGCGTGCGACCGGCTTGGGCGAGGACCCGCCGCGCCGTCGCGACGATCGGCAATCACGTCTTTTACCGTTGAGCTCGCCGACTCGCGGGCGTGACCACCGACGATCTCTGCCGACCGCCGACGGGCTCCTATTGATGCATCGACTTGATGGCGGCGTCCTGAAGCGCTTTGGCGATTCTGACGGCGAGTTGCGCCACCTCATCGATGGTGGTCTGGGGCGAGCTCGGGGCGACGTGGCCGACGAGGCCGGAGGCGATCTGCGCCGCTACGAGGGTACGCAGTTCCGTGGATGACAGTTGTGACATGGCGTTTCTCCTGGTCGGTCGGCGGCGCGGGCAGCAGCGGGTGCATCCGCGGCCCACGCTCCGGCTGAAATGTGTTTCGCTGTGCCGGTGCGCCCGAGCGCGCCCGCGCGTTTTCGTTTGTCATACAGTCGAAGATACAGTCGCTGATTCGCGTCAAGTTGACGCGCCCGGCCGCGAGTCTTAAGCAGTGCTCCGTCGCGCGGCAGGGAGAACCTCCATGCATCAGGTCGACTTCGAGGAGCTGAATCGCACGCTTGCCGATCGCGCCTCGCGCACGTGGTTCACGGCGACGGCGCGGGCAGACGGTGGGATGGTTGAGTTCGAGGCGATCACGCTGCGCGCGGGCAAGCGTCTCACATACCTGCGGCCGTGTCGCATGAGCGAGGTCGAGCGTGCGGGAGCGGCCGCGATGGCCGACGAGTTCGTGGCGATCGCCGCCGGCACGCTGCCGCACGGCACGCCGCCGAAGGCCTGAGGCAGACGGGCGGTTCCGCCGGCTCGCCGGAGCGCGCGGCGCAGACTCGCGCGAGCCGTGGCTGCCCGGGCGCGGTGCGCAGCTGCGCACCGCCCGGACACCATGCCGCCGCTCATCACGACTTAATCTGGCACCCGCTGCCGCCATCCTGCTGATTCTCCTCGACCCTCGCCGGTTTCGCAGGCACCGATCGCTGCGAGCCGCCGCACGCCGCCGGGCGCACCGCCCGCTATCGCGGACTCGGGCGTCGCGTGCCGCAAGGCGCCCGTACGGCAGCCAGCGGCTGAATCATCGCAAGAAAATTGCCTGGTGCACGCAGCCGACGCTCGGCGGGCGTGATCGCGATCACAGCAGCCCTGCCCCCCGGCGGAGTCTGATAGCGGCGCGCACAACGCGGTGGAGGCGTTGCGCGTATCGTCCGGAGCATCACGATGTCTGAAGACACCAAGTTCGGCCTGCTCGTGCTCTTCATGGTCTTTGCCCTCATGGTGATCGGCCCGGCGCTCGCCGGCTGACACATCCCGACCGCCGACAACCGGCTCGAGCGGAGCCGGCTGCGGCGGAGCCATCTGCCAAGCCGCGCTCGTCGCGGCTTTTGCATTCCCGCCCCGCGCGCGTCGCTTCGGAGCGCGCCGGGGGGTCGACTACAATTGCGCTGCGCACCGCCGGCGGCATCGCCGCCATTCAAACGAGACACGGTCCGGTGGTCCAGACATGAACGCTTGGCTGCTCCGTAGCACGCTTGCCGCCCGCATGCGTTGGATCCCGGCGATCCTCGCTGCGGCGACCTTCGGCGATACCTCCTACGCCGCGAAGCTGCCGTTTGACGTCCTCAAGGCGCGCATCGTCGGGGTGTATTCGCTGCAGGAATGGCACGCGGACCGACAGGTCTTCCGCCCTCCGGCGGTGGAAGGCCGGATGGTGCTCCTCAACGGCTCGATCGTGATCGTCTACCACAACAGGAGCCGCTGGCCGACGCAAACCACGGTGGTGGCCTTCGGCAGGTACACGCTGGATCCCGACCGATTCGGCTACGGCTACGACAGCACCTCGATCGTCACCGAGACTCCTTCCGGCAGCAGCGTTTCGCACAAGCCCCTCTGGGAGGGCGTGCGCTCGTTCGTCATCAGCTCCGAGCACGGGGTGGTGCGTCTGCGCTCGGAGGGCGGCAAGCAGGCCTTCGTGTTTGACCGGAGCGAGGTGACGTACTACGAAGGCGGGCAGGTGCTGCTCGTCTGGCGCCGCATCTCCGGGTGAGACGGGCACTACGCAGGTCACCGGCCGCGCGCCGCAGCGCCGGGGATGCTGCAGTCGCGATTTGCAGCGCGATGGGTTAACGTCCCGCTTTCCGTCCCCGGCCGGTTACAGGATGCGTCGATGCGGCGTAGCTGCGCGATTGCTTCGACCTTCGCCCCGCTGTTGTGGCTGTGCAGCATGCTGCTGACGGCGGGCGACGCGCAGGCGCAGAATCCCGCGCCGCCCACGCCCGATCAGCTCGATCAGCTGCTCGCACCGATCGCCTTGTACCCGGACGCGCTCGTGGCACAGATCTGCGCGGCCTCCACCGACCCGCAGCAGATCCTCGACGTCGACAACTGGCTGCATCAGAACCTAACGTTGACCGGGCAGGCGCGCACCGACGCCGCGCAAGCGCAGGGCTTCGATCCGGCGTTCATCGCGCTCATCAACTTCGCCCAGATACTGGACACGATGGCGCAGAACATCGACAACTACGCCGCCATCGGCCGCGCCTTCGCCGCTGACCAGGGAACCGTGATGGACGCGATCCAGCGGCTCCGCCAACAGGCTTATGCCGCCGGCACGCTACAGAGCAATGAGTACCAGACGGTCGACGTGCAGGGTCAGGGCAATGCTCAGGTGGTCGTCATCCAGCCGGCCAACCCGCAGGTGATCTACGTCCCGCAGTACAACCCGCAGGTCGTGTACGTGCAGCCGGACCCCACGGCGGTCGTCACCGCATCGCTGATCAGCTTCGGTGCGGGCATCGCGCTCGGCGCCTGGATCAGCAGCAACCGCTATCCGTGGTATTGGGGCGGATGGGGTTGGAACTGGGGACACCGCACCGTCATTGTGCACAACAACGTCTGGGTCGTGAACAACCGTTACCGTCCGCCGTACCCGAGCTATCGGCCGCGTCCGCCGGTTTACGGTCCACCGATCTACGCGCACCCCCCTGGCAACTGGTACACCCGTCCCGGGTACCGTCCGCCGCCCCCGGGCGTTCGACCACCGCCGCCGCCGGCCCCGGGGGGGCGACCGCCGGGGTCCCGCCCGCCGGGGTACGTGCCGCCGGGATCGCCTCCGCCGGGCAATCAACGGCCCCCGTCCCGGCCGCCCGCGGCCGCGCCACCGGGCGGTGCCCCTCCCGGCCAGCGGCCGCCGCAGCAACCGCCAAACCCCACAAGGCCCGCGACTCCCCGACCAGCCACGCCGCAGTATCGACCAAATCCGGATGCAGGCTATTCGCGCGGGCCCGCGCGCGCGCCCTCTGTGGACTACGGTAACCGGCAAAGCGCCTTCGGCGGCCGCAACGATGCGGCGGCCGATCGTGCCGCCGCCAGCCGCGGGCGTGCGAGCGTCGCTTCGGAGCAGCGGCAGGCCGGCGCAGGGCGGAGGAAATGAGACTCGCTATGCGCTTTCCCAGGCCCCGCCTCGGTGCGCTCACGATACTCGGGGCGGTGTTGGTCGTCGCGACGCTGCTGCCGGTGGCGCCGGCTGCGGCGCAGGAAGCGGCACAGAAGAGCTTCGAGACGGCGCAACAGGCCGCCGCTGCGTTCGTGGCGGCCACGAAGGATAACGACGTCGCGGCTCTTCAACAGATCCTCGGACCGCAAGCCACGACTCTCGTCTCATCGGGCGATGAGGCGCAGGACAAGAACGATCGCGCGCGTTTCGTGACGCTCTACGAAGCCCACCATCGCCTCATCGCCGCCGGCAAGGGGAAAATGACGTTGCTGATCGGGAAGAACGAATGGCCACTGCCGATCCCGCTCGTGAAGAGCGCCGACAGGTGGCGGTTCGACTCCGCCGAGGGGGTGGAGGAGTTGCTCTACCGCCGCATCGGTGGCAACGAGCTCGCCGCGATCAGGGTGTGCAGCGCGCTCCGCCAGGCGCAGCTCGACTACGCGGCCAGCGGTCACGACGGCGATCCGCCCGGGGCATACGCACAGCGGTTTCGCAGCAAGCCTGGCACACAGAACGGACTGTACTGGCCGGCGGCGGAAGGGGAGCCGCAGAGTCCCGCCGGGCCGTTCGTGGCGGATGCCGAGGCCGAGGGCTACCAATATGGGAAGCGCCACCCCTATTACGGCTATTATTTCCGCATTCTCAAGGCGCAGGGACCGAACGCGCACGGCGGTGCCAGGGACTACGTCGTCGATGGCCGGATGACCGGCGGATTTGCGATCCTGGCGTACCCCGCTGAGTACGGCGCGAGTGGTGTCATGACGTTTCTCGTCAGCCGGCGCGGAACGGTTTTCCAGAAGGACCTGGGTGGCGCCACGGCCGAGGCGGCCAAGGCGATCACCGCCTTCGACCCCGATCCTTCCTGGACGCGACTGCCCGCCGCAGAGCCGAATACCGCAAAATAGCCCGTCGAATCTCCACCCCTTCGTTCGTCGTCGGGTCATCGGCACCGTGCGACGCAGCGGCTGCCGGCCGCAGTTGTGATCGGTCGCGAGATGCCACGAAGGAGAGCCGAGCGTGATCACGATCTCCGCATTCAAATGGGTGCCTGAGTTCGCCCGCGGTCAGGTGCGCGATCTGCGCGTGCGCTGGGCGCTGGAGGAAGCCGGCCTGCCCTACAGAACGCGCCTTCTCGCCCAGGGTGATCAGGACCAGCCACAGTATCGGTCGCTCCAGCCGTTCGGGCAGGTGCCGATTCTCGAGGAAGACGGCCTGGTTCTTTTCGAGTCCGGCGCCATCGTGCTGCACATCGCAGAGCGGAGCGAGGCCCTCCTGCCGCGGGAATCCGCCGCCCGCGCGCGGGCGATACAGTGGCTCATCGCGGCGCTCAATTCGGTCGAGCCTTACGTACAGAATCTCGCGCTGATCGATCTGTTCTACGCCAACGAGCAGTGGGCCAAACTTCGCCGGCCGGGCGCGGAGGAGTTCCTGCAGCGGCGCCTGTCCGCCCTCTCCACCTCACTCGCGGAGAAGTCCTTTCTCGATGGGAAGCGCTTTACCGCGGGCGACCTGATGATGTCGGCGGTGTTGCGGATCTTGAAACATACGGGCCTCGTCTCGAGCGACCGGCGGCTTGCCGCCTATGTCGCGCGCTGCACCTCCCGGCCCGCCTTCGAGCGGGCGCTCGAAGCGCAGATGCGTGACTTCAAAGACGCCGCCTGAGCCAGCCGCGCGCACTCTCTGCCTCCCCGCTGCGCTCGTACGGGGAGATATGGTTCAGTTTTTCTGATGCGTCGTTCAGGAATCGCGTTTGCTGCCGGCAGGGCGCGAACGGAGAGTCACTCCCACGAGCGAACATTCCGGGAGGCTCCATGAGCAGCGCACGCCCGCTTGAAGACCTGCCTGCCGTGGTCGAGGCAGAGATCGAATTCCTGACCGCCGACACGAGCCTCCCCTTCGTCTATGGGTATGAGGCGCCGGCCGATGCCGAAGCGGAGACGGTGCGCTTCACGGGCCATACGGTGCAGATTCGCGACGTGCGCGACAGTGAGCCGCTGCGGCTCGATGAGCACGGCGCGACGCTCGGGCGCTGGCCGACCCGGGTGCGACGCTTCTACGACGAGCAACACCTGCGGCAGCGCTACTACCCCGAGAGCGCCGATATCATTCGCGCAGCGCTCGGTGCCCACCGCGTGGTCGTCTTCGATCACAACGTGCGCCGTGGTACGGCGCTCGAGCTGCAGGCGGGGCTGCGCGACCTCGGCCGGCCCGTACACCACGCGCACACCGACTACACGCCGCGCTCGGCGCTGACGCGTCTGCGCCGCGAGCTCGGGCCACACGCCGAGGAGCGATGGTCGCGCTACCTGCAGGTCAATCTGTGGCGGCCGATCCGGGGCCCGCTGCGCGATGCGCCACTCGCACTCTGCGACGGTGCGAGCGTTACGGCAGATGCCCTGCGCACCGTCGAGCTGCGCTACCCGGACCGGAGGGGGGAGATCTATTACCTGCTGCACGAGCCCGCGCAGCGCTGGTATTTCGCCTCGGATATGTCGGCCGATGAGGCGTGGCTCTTCAAGAATTTCGACTCAGCGCCTCCGGGCCCGGGCAGTGTGGCGCCACACAGCGCCTTCACGGACCCACGCCACCTGCCCCTCACCCCGCGCGAGAGCATCGAGGTTCGGGCGCTGGCCCTTTTCCGTTGACGCGCGGCGCGTGAGGCGGCGCGGCTATGCCGACTTCTCCCCGGGCGCGGGAATGACGAACGTGACGAACGATGAGACGACGTACTTGTCTTCGGACGTTGGAGTTTCCCCGCAGTGCATGTGGGTCCAGAAGGTGGGAAAGAACACGGCGTCGCCGGCCACAGGCTTGAGCCGCAGATTCTGCCGATGGAAGCAGGTTTCTCCGCCACTGGCGACGGAATTCAGATAGATCACCATGGCGAGCTGCCGATCCCACGCGCCGGGGCCGAGAGCATCGAAGTGCCAGCCGAAGTGGCCTTCGTTCTTCTTGTAGTGCTGGATCTTGTAGCCCGTACACCGCAGCGGCCAAACCTGCAATGACGGAAACTCCGCCGCGATGCCGCGGATGACGCGACTCACGGCCTCATGCAGCTCAGCATGGATGGCCGTCCAGGCGCCGTCAGTGTCCATTTCCAGGTCCGTGCTGATCTTGACGTCGTCGTGCGCTTTCTTCTCGCCACGGCTGCCGACCGTGTGGCCGGGGTGCTTGCGCGGATCGCGCTGGTACTGCTCGATGATGGTGCGGCAGAGATCCGGCGAGATCAGCTCCCTCACGTAGAAGACGCACTCGGCGGCGGGGACGATTTCCGTGGGCATCGTCCCCACAGTAGCGAGGGCGCGCACGGGCGGAAAAGCGACTGACGCACATTTGGCGAGGCGGCAGCGCGCGGCGGTGCGCTCTGCCTGAGAGTATCCTTCCCGCGGTGAGCACCCCCGGCGTTGATGAGCGACGCCCGGCGCGGCAGGTGACGCGCGCCGTGTTGTTCGATCTTGACGGTACCTTGCTGGATACGGCTCCCGACATGGTGGGTGCGCTCAATCAGCTGCGCGCTGAAGAGCGACTGGATTCGCTCCCCATCGAGCATGCCCGTCCGTTCGTCTCGCACGGGGCCAGGGCGCTGGTGCGTCTTGGCTTTCCGCAAGCCTCCGGGGCCGCGTTCGAGGAGCTGCGCAGCCGCTTTCTTGATATCTACCGCGCGCGTCTGTCGCACGAGACGAAGGCCTACGACGGCGTCGAGCCGGCGCTGAGGTATCTTGAAGCGACCGGCATCTCCTGGGGCATCGTCACCAACAAGCCGGGCTGGCTCACGCAGCCGCTGCTCGAGCAGCTGGCGTTAGGCGAGCGGGCGGGCGTGGTCGTAAGCGGTGACACCCTGCAGCAGCGCAAGCCGCACCCGGCGCCTCTACTGCACGCGGCGGAGAAGCTGCGGGCGCTCCCGGCGCACTGCATCTACGTCGGCGACGCCGAACGTGACGTGCTGGCGGCGCAGGCCGCGGGGATGAGGGTGTTCGTCGCACTGTTCGGCTACATCCCGGCGGACGAGCGACCGCTCGAGTGGCCCGCCAACGGTTGGCTGGAGAGCCCGGCGGTCATGGCGAGATGGCTCGAGTCGCTCAGGCCCTGACCCGCACGTGCCGCAGCCGCGCGCGCCGAGCCCGCACCTCACGCCGCCTTGCGCTTGAAGGACACCTTGCAGGTGCGGCCCTCGACCCGGCGTCCGCTTCCGGAGTTGTCGGAAAACCTGGCGTCGATGCGGTATTTGTACGGGGTGCCGGGCGGGCTGTGCTCCATCGCGGCGCGCTCCTTGCCGACGAGCCCCTGTGCCGCAAGGCCAGCCGAGCCGTCCGGCAATATGCGGCCCTCGAGCTGCAGCCATCCGGGCGTGCCTTTTACGCCTCTTTCACCGTGAAACAGGCTGTTCTTCACGGTCGAGGTGAACTCGTAGGTGTAGGGCACAGCGCCGTCGGCGGGATAGCAGGTGACGACGGTGGTCCAGACGCCGTCAAAGCGCGCCTGAGGCTCATCGGCTCGCGCCGCGCCGAGCGCCAACACCAGGCACACTCCCAGACGCGTGCTGGCTTTCTGCATGCAGCACCCCCGCTGACGCCTCGCCGGCGACGCGTGCAATAGAGCTCAAGCCTGATGGCAGGTCAAGTCGCAGCACACAGCCGCTCACCCGCACTTCCCTGACGCAGGTCGACGCGCCTGCGGTCGCTTGCGCGCACGCGCAGGAGGCGCAAACTGACCGTCGGAGCGGACGGCTTACCGAAAGGAGCATCGCCACATGGATCTCGGACTGAAGGACAAGCGCGCGCTGGTGACCGGCTCGACGGCAGGGATCGGCTTGGCGACCGCGGAGGCGCTCGCACGCGAGGGCGCGCACGTCATCATCAACGGTCGCGCCGAGGCGAGGGTCGGCGCCGCCGTCTCCAGGCTCAAACAGGCGCTCGGAGCCGCTGCCCGCATCGAGGGAGTCGCCGCTGATCTCAGCGGAGCCGAGGGTTGTGCGCGAGTCATCGAGGCGTACCCGCAGCTCGACGTTCTCGTCAACAACATGGGCATCTTCGAGCCGAAGGCCTTTGCCGAAATCTCGGACGCCGACTGGTTGCGCTTCTTTGAGAGCAACGTCATGAGCGGCATCCGCCTGTCTCGCCATTACGTTCGCGGTATGCGCGAGCAGAACTGGGGTCGGATAGTGTTTGTGTCGAGCGAATCGGCGCTGCAGATCCCGACGGAAATGATCCACTACGGCGTCACCAAAACCGCGCAGCTGGCGGTGGCACGGGGGCTCGCCGAAACGCTCGTCGGGAGCAACGTGACCGTGAACAGCGTTCTGCCGGGGCCGACAGCATCGGAGGGCGTAGCCGGATTCGTGGCGCAGCTCGCCGCCTCGAGCGGCAAGAGCGCCGCGCAGGTGGAAAAGGAGTTCTTCCGTGAAGCGCGCCCCAGCTCCGTTCTGCAGAGGTTCACCCAGCCTGCCGAGGTGGCGGCACTCATTACCTATGTGTGCAGCACCCAGTCTTCCGCGACCACCGGGGCCGCACTGCGCGCCGACGGCGGGGTAGTGCGCGCCATCGTCTAGCGCGCCCCCGGCACCATGACGATCCCGGAGAAGGAGCGTAATCGTCCGGATCCCCCGGCCTACGGTCGCGACATTCCCCGCGGACTCGGCATCAACATTCTCGTGCGCAGTGTCGATCGCTCCGCGCGCTTCCAGGCGGAGGTCCTCGGCGCGAGCGTTCTCTACTGGGAAGAGCACTTTGCCATCATGCAGGCGGTGGGCAGCACCTGGCTGCTTCATTCCGACTGGTCCTATCGCAGCCACGAGCTTCGCGGCGCGGTCGCTGGCCTCGAGGCGAGAGGCGGTGGCGTCGAATTGCGGCTCTACGGCATCGATCCCGATCGTGCCGAGGCGGCAGCCCGGCGACGCGGGGCAGCTGTCCTCGCCGGCGCTGCGGACAAGGAACACGGCTTGCGCGAGGCCTACATCGTCGACGATGACGGCTACGTCTGGGTGCCATCCGTGCCAGTTGCTGCCTGAGCTTTGCGACTGCGCTCCGAGAGGATGAGCACGAGGCCACCGATCGCGAGCCAGCTGACACCAGCGATCTGCGCGGGCGTCGCCATGTGGATGAGCACATAGGCGATGATCGCGAATCCGGTGAGCGGCACCAGCAGGTGCTGCAGCCAGGCGCGGCTGCGCTCGCGCACGCGGTAGTGAACCATGACGGCGACATGCAGCATCAGGAAGCCGAACAGTGCGCCGAAATTCACGAGTGAGGCGAGCAGCTCGAGCTCGTCGGCGAGCAGCAGCGCAACGGCGAGATTCACCGCACCCACCAGCAGGATGGCACGGTCCGGGATCCGGCGTCGCGGCTGAATGTGCGCGAGCGACCGCAGGATCCTGCCGTCGCGTGCCATGCTGAACAGCAGTCGCGCGGTCGCCACCTGCGAGGCCGCCGCCGCGGCGGTTCCGACAAACAACACTTTGGAGGAAGCGATGAACCTGAGCCACGGCCCACCGATCGTGGCGGCGATACCGTAGATGGCCGCATCGGTGGGTTCGCCCGGCGCGAAACGCGGACGGCCGAGCACAAAGAGCGAGGCGAGGTAGGTCATCGCCACGAAGATCACCGTCGCCAGGCACAGGCTGAGCAGAGTGGCCCGTCCCACCGCGGCGGGCCCACCGCGCGCTTCCTCGACCAGGGTCGCTATGCCATCGAAGCCGAGAAAGTTGAGCGTCGCCACCGACAGGGCGGCGAATATCGCGGCCGGTGCGAATCGTGCGGGTTGCAGCAGTGGCGCCCACGAAAGGTGCGCGCCGCCGACACCGTGCGCGAGTGCTCGCAGCGCGAGAATCACGAACAGCGTGATGAAGGCGAGCGATACCACCAGCCAGAAAGCATTGAGCCGCGCCGTGGCTTCGATGCCGAGAAGGTTGATGGCGGTGTTGAAACCGAGGATGACGACGATCGTGAGCGCGCGCGGCACGCCGGGAAAGACCGCCTGCACGGCG
>Ga0187783_10000134_pt1 | contig 55757 bp, 63 predicted proteins | sample 1015_SJ02_MP02_2_FD_132471 | JGI IMG/M metagenome (GOLD analysis project Ga0187783, IMG submission 132471) | Tropical peat soil microbial communities from peatlands in Department of Meta, Colombia - 1015_SJ02_MP02_20_MG | ecosystem: Environmental > Terrestrial > Soil > Wetlands > Peat | place... | reverse complement strand
GACCCTGCACTATTACTTCCCGACCAAGGAGGCGTTGATCTCCGGGCTCGCGGAGTATCTGGCCGGGCAGTTCATCGGTATCCACGCGGCGCCGGTTACCCCGCATGCAAGCCCTGCCATCACGCGGCTTCGCCAGGAATTCGCCGACGCCAAGTTCTACCGGACCGAGCGTCCCGACCTGTTGGCGGTGTTTCAGGAACTCACGCTACGAGCCCGACGCGATGCAGTGATCGCCCGGATCATCGCTCCTCTGGCAACCGGTTGGCGAGGCGGGTTGACGCGAATGATGGCGCAGGGACGTGAGGAAGGCGTGTTCCGCGCCGACATCGATGCGTCGACGGCCGTCGAATTTTTGATGGCGGTCATTTCCGGGCTGATCAACCCGGCGATCGAGCCGGCCGCGATTGATCGCATCGGATTGGAATTCGAGCAATGGCTGACGGCTGTTTCGGACCGCAAACCGGTGGACCAGCCATCGCCGCATCGGGGCGGCCAAACGCGGGGGCAGTCGACACAGCGCCGGGGACAGCCAAACTGAGGAGTCATCATGGCTAGCTTTCACGTCGGAATCATTGGTGGCGGCATCGGCGGCCTTTGTTTGGCGCAAGGTCTGAAAAAGGCCGGCATCAATGTCACTCTGTTCGAGCGTGACCGCACGCGCTCGGATCGGCTGCAAGGTTATCGGGTTCATATCGACCCGAGCGGCAGCGGTGCGCTCAAGGCATGTCTGCCCGCCGAGCTCTACGCCCTGTTCGTCGCGACCTGCGGCAAATCAAACGGCGGGTTTCGTGTGCTGACCGAACAGCTCGACGAATTGATCCGCTTCAATGTGGAATCGGATCCGGATAGGGTCGACAGCCACAAATCGGTCAGCCGGATTACGCTGCGCGAGGTGCTGCTCAGCGGCCTGGAGGGCATCGTCGAATTCGACAAGACCTTCACACGGTTCGAGCAGCGCGCCAGCGGCAAGATCGCGGCCTTCTTCGAGGACGGCAGTTCGAGCGAATTTGACATCCTGGTGGGGGCGGACGGCGGCAATTCGCGCGTACGAAAACAGTTTCTACCCCATGCGCAGCGGATCGATACCGGGGTGCGCGGAATCGCCGGCAAGGTGGCGCTCATCGAAGAACATCGGCGCGAGCTCAATCCAAAGCTTCTGGCTAGTCCCGCGCTCGTGTTGGCGCCGCAGCCCTTCAGCCTGTTCATAGCCAAACAGGAATTCCGGCAGCGGCCAACCAGCGGTGACGATCGGATCGACGGCGTTGCGGGGGGCAACCTGCCGCCCGGCCTTCTGTTCGACGACACTCAGGATTACGTCATGTGGGCGTTTGGCGGGCGCTGGGCGACTCTGGGCTTGCCGGATGAAGCCTCATATCCCAGCGGCGCCGCCCTGGAGACCATCGTTCTCGATCGGATTGCCAAGTGGCATCCCGATTTTCGCCGTCTGGTCGAATTGTCCGATCCAGCCACGCTGTCGTTGTTTCCCATCCGCACGGCGGCGGCGGTCGCGCCCTGGCCGACAGAGCGCATCACGTTGATCGGGGACGCCATCCACAGCATGACGCCCTATCGTGGTATCGGTGCCAACATTGCGTTGCGCGATGCCAGTCTGCTCTGTCGAAATCTGGAGCTTGCGGAAGCCGGACATTTATCGGCGATCGAAGCCATCCATCGTTATGAGACCGCCATGATCCGCTACGGATTTAAGGCCGTGCGCGTCTCGCTCGAAGCGATGGAGCAGGCCGTTGCCGAGAAGCGCATGGGCTTCGTCGTCCAAAAGGCGGGCTTGCGGGTCCTCAACGCGCTGCCGCCGTTGAAACGCTGGGCCTTAGCCCGGCGTTCGGGAGACTGAGGAGGCGCCGTCGCGACAGTCTGCCTTGCTGGCGCGGCAGTCGTGCGGCTCCGCGGGACCCGGGAATAACTCGCGGCTGCGACCGGTGAGCCAGTAGACCAACAGCCCCATCCACTCGCGAACGGCGGTATCGGTGCGGCGCAGCCCGTCACCGATATTGCTGAAGGGGCGTAACAGATCGTCGATGCCGCGAGTGCGAAAGTCGACCGGATAGGCTTCGACCGGAAAGCCGACACGCCGGAACGCTCCCATGGCGCGCGGCATGTGATAGGCCGATGTCACCAGCAGCCAGTGCTCGCCTGGTTTGGGATCAGCCAACGCCTTGCTGAACATGGCATTCTCGCTGGTATCGCGGGAGCGGCTCTCGAGAAGCAGACGGTTGCGTGCGATGCCGAAGTTCTCGAACAGCTCGCTGGCGAGTTGCGCTTCGGTCGCGCCTTTGTAGGCGAGCGTCGCCTCCCCGCCGGAAAACAAGATCCGCGCGGCCGGAAAGCGCCGTGCCAGGTCCGCGATGCTGGTCACTCGTTCGGCCGCTTCGTTGAGCGCGGGTTCACCACGCGCCGCCGAAACGATGGTGTCGAATGAGCCTCCCAACACTACGATGCCGTCCGGCGCGCTCACCGGCGCGGCTGCCGGAAATCGCTGCTCGAGCGGCAGGATGAGGGCATTGCCGAGCGGCAGCCACCCGAAACAGGCCAGCAAGACCAGACTCGACGCGACCGCGATGCGGCCGAGCTTGGCAAACCGGGTCGCAAGCGCCGCCAAACCGGCAAGCCCCGCCACCACGATCAGATTGGAGGGCAGCGCGAAAAAGCCCAAGATTTTTGCGACGACAAAATACATTGCACGGACCGCCCGCGATGGACGGTCAGGCTGGTTTGGTTGCCGCCAGATAGCGAGCCCGCGTGTCCTCATTGGGCGGATAGAGTCCGGGGAGCTTGGCGCCCTTCTCCACTTCCGACACCACCCACGCCTCAAAACGTTCCTGTTCGGGCCCCAGCGTTGCCACGTCCGCAACCAGCGCAGCAGGGATGACGACCGCGCCATCGCCATCTGCCACAATGACGTCATCGGGAAATACCGCGACGCCGCCGCAACCAATCGGCTCCTGCCAGCCCACGAAGGTAAGCGCATTGACCGACGGTGGCGCCGCCAGGCCCCCGCTCCAGACCGGTAATCCGGTTGCGATCACGCCTGCCGCGTCACGCACCGCTCCATCCGTGATGAGGCCTACGACCCCCTGCTTGACCATGCGGGCGGTGAGAATATCGCCGAAGATGCCGGCGTCGGTCAGACCCATCGCGTCAGCTACGGCCACCACGCCGGGCGACATTTCTTCAATTGCAGCGCGTGTTGATCGCGGACTGGCCCAACTTTCCGGGGTGGCGAGATCTTCGCGGGCCGGCACAAAACGCATCGTAAAGGCCCTTCCGACGATGCGCCCGCCGGTCCCCTGCAGCGGCCTCGGGCCGGCCATCCAGGTGCGACGGATGCCCTTCTTGAGCAACACTGTGGTGATGGTCGCCGTCGAGACGCCGCGCAGAGCGGCAATTTGATCGGATGAGAGCATGGCGTGTGCGGATCCTCCGTGGGTCATTGTCTACCCCGCCGAATGCGCCGGCTGGTGAGCGCGACCTCCGGTGATACTCAGCGCCAAACACCGAATCAACCGGATGAGCGGCCGGCGGCTGGCAGGGCTGCCGGAGTGACCTCTCGAAGTTGGCTGATGACGGATCGCGGGCCGCATCGCGCCTCATCAAAAGGCGAGACAATCAGCGATAAAGCGCCCCGTCGCCGTGGAGTACGAGAGATCGGGGTCGGCGGATCTGCAAGCGACACGCTTCTCAATCCCATTCGGGTGCAAAGGACACATTCACGACTCGTCCTGCGGGGCGTGCCAGCGCGGTGATTTCCGCCATTTCCTGAGCAGTGAGCTCGAAATCAAACACGGCGATATTCTCTGACAGGCGCTCGATCCGAGAGGTACGCGGGATGGCGACGATGCCCTGCTGGACGAGCCAGCGCAGACTGACTTGTGCGGCGGACTTGCGGTGGCCGAGACCAATGCGCTTGAGGGTCTCATCGTTGGCTGCCTGACCACGTACGATCGGACTATAGGCAGTCACCGCGAGTCCGTGGCGTCGGCAGGCTGCGATCACCTTCGATTGATCCAGATAAGGGTGGTATTCGATCTGGTTGGTAACGAGCGGCTCGGAGCTCAGCGCGACTGCGCGTTCGACCAGCGCGACGGTAAAGTTGGAAATGCCGATATGGCGGGTGAGCCCCACCGTCTTCATTTTGCACAGCGCCCCTATCGTCTCCTCAAGCGGGATGGTCGGGTGGGGCCAATGCAACAGCAGCAGGTCGATCTCGGACAGGCGCAGCCGCGCCAGACTTTCCTTGGTCGAACGCTCAAGTTCGCGTGGGGCGAAATGGCTCGACCACACCTTGGTGGTGAGAAAGACCTTGTCGCGTTTGACGCCCGAAGCGCGCAGCGCTTCACCGACCTCGCGTTCGTTGTCGTAGGCTTGAGCGGTATCGATGTGCTGATAGCCGAGCCGCAGCGCCTGTTCCACGATGCGCGCGCAGCGGCGGCCGCGAAGCTCCCAGGTGCCGAGACCGATGGCCGGAATGCGGGCGCCATTGGCTTCGACGATGAGCATGGGACCTTTCCTTCCACGTCGGCGGCGGGGCTGTTTGTAAAGTGACGCGTTCCACCAAAGCTTTCGGCGCGGCTTTAGGCGTCCCATTGCGGGGCGTGCGGCGGGTTTACCACCCGTCCATCAGGACGCCGCAGCCCGGTGATCTCGGCCATTTCGGTATCCGAAAGCTCGAAATCGAAGACCACTAGATTTTCCGCAAGCCGCTCGACCTTCGAGGTGCGAGGGATCGCGATCAGACCCTGCTGGACCAGCCAGCGCAACGCCACTTGCACGGCGGTCTTTTGGTGGGCCCTGCCGATGCGCTGGAGGACCGGATTGTCCGGGACCCGGCCGCGGGCGATCGGACAATAGGCCGTGACAGAAAGCCCATAACGCCGGCAGGCGGCAATCAGTTTCGACTGGTCCAGAAAGGGGTGGACCTCGATCTGATTGGTGACCAGCGGTTCGTCGGCCAACTCGACCGCCTGGCTGAGCAATGTAGTCGTGAAATTGGCGACGCCGATATGCCGGGTCAAGCCTGCCCGCTTGACTTTGCAAAGCGCGGCCACGGTTTCGGCCAGTGGCACCGCCGGATTGGGCCAGTGCAGCAGAAGCAGATCGACTGTTGGCATGCCGAGGCGCTGCAGACTTTCATCGACCGAGCGCCGAAGATCATCGGCATGGAAACGCTGCCAGGCGACCTTGGTGGTGACAAACACTTCCTCGCGTGGCACCTCGGAGCGGCGCAGTCCCTCGCCGACCTCGCGTTCATTGCCATACATTTGCGCGGTGTCGAGATGGCGGTAGCCGCCGCGCAGCGCCTGCTCGACAACCTCGACCGCGACCGCTTCCTTCAACGTCATGGTTCCAAGACCGATCGCCGGGATGCGCGCCCCATGGGCTTCGACGACGAGCATGTTTTCTCCTTCAACGATGGCGCCAACGCCTCCCGCGCCGGCCCAAACGCCGGTATCTGACCTTAGCACTGGATGCGGTTCGGCAAAACGGCCTCACGACCGCGGCCTGGCGTTGATCCTGCGAGCCGAGGCACCATCAGCCGGTTCGTTCGAAGATTTGCCGCCCAATCAGCATTCGCCGGATTTCCGATGTGCCGGCTCCAATCTCATAGAGCTTGGCATCGCGCAGCAGCCGACCGGTCGGATAATCATTGATATAACCATTGCCGCCGAGGCATTGGATGGCCTCGAGCGCCATCCAGGTTGCCTTCTCTGCGGCGAGCAAGATCGCGCCGGCAGCATCCTCGCGGGTGGTTCGGCCCGCATCGCAGGCTCGGGCCACGGCATAGACATAGGCCTTGGCTGCATTCATCGTCACGTACATATCGGCAAGCTTGGCTTGCATGATCTGAAATCTGCCGATCGGCTCGCCGAACTGCTTGCGTTCATGCACATAGGGCAGCACCACGTCGAGACAGGCCTGCATGATGCCGAGCGGTCCGGCCGCGAGCACGACACGTTCGTAGTCGAGTCCCGACATCAGCACCTTGACACCCTCATTGACCTTGCCGAGCACGTTGACCTCGGGCACCACACAGTCTTCAAATACCAACTCGCAGGTATCAGAACCGCGCATGCCGAGCTTGTCGAGCTTTTGCGCCGTTGAAAAACCCTTCATGCCCTTCTCGATGATGAAGGCGGTGATGCCGCGCGGACCGGCCGCCGGATCGGTCTTGGCATAGACCACGATGGTCTCGGCCTGCGGGCCGTTGGTGATCCACATCTTGGAGCCGTTGAGTACGTAGGTGTCGCCACGCTTATCGGCGCGCGTGCGCATCCCGACAACATCGGACCCGGCCTCGGGCTCCGACATTGCCAACGCGCCGACATGTTCGCCTGAGATTAATTTGGGCAGGTAGCGCTGCTTCTGTTCCGCGGTGCCATTGCGGCGGATCTGGTTGACGCTCAGGTTGGAATGGGCCCCGTAGGAGAGGCCAACGGAGGCCGAGGCGCGCGAGACCTCCTCCATCGCCACACAATGCTCCAGATAGCCGAGGCCAGCTCCGCCATACTCCTCCTCGGCGGTGATGCCGAGCAGTCCGAGATCGCCGAATTGCCGCCAGAGGTCACGCGGAAACGTGTTGGTGCGGTCGATCTCGTCGGCGCGCGGGGCAATGCAATCCTGCGCGAAATGGTGGACCGAACGGCGCAGCATATCGACCGATTCGCCGAGCCCAAAGTCAAAGCCTTCAAAGACATTGGCAATCATCGCGGCAACTCCTCGCCAGCGGCGCGGTCGATCGGGGCGGCAAAGCCAGTCCCGAGCTTACGCCCGGTCTTGTTGGCCCTCCAGACATCTCGGCTGCACCGCCAAGCTGCGACCGACGCGAGTCAATCGGCCGGGTTGAGGCCCGCCAGCCACCTCAAGGCGCCTCCGGAGCGAAACGTGGCCTGTCCGGCGCTCCACAGTGTTTTTTGCCCCCGCAGGGGGCGGCGCCATGCTGTTGCCTTGGAATCACCTAGGAATGCACCCAGTTTGGGCTTGGAAAATGGTGAGTTTTCTTGGTGACATGCCCATCGGTTAACGTTCCGTTTATTTGCAGCTCGCTAGTTTCGGGCCGCAAAATGTGCCATCCCCGGATGTGTCACGGTCTGCGGAAGTTCTAGGGGTCTTGATGCGCAGCGTACTGACCACCTTTTGCCTTGTCAGCCTCCTCGGCAGCGCCGCCGCGGCCGCAGCTGCGCCGGCGGATTGTCCAGGCAATCCCGACGCGCTCGGGACTTCCCGCGTGCTGACGGTGGATCCGAGCGAGCACCGCCGCATCGGAACCATGCAATATCCCGAGTCGCTTCCGCTGGCCGACAAGGAGGTCGTGCTGACCTTCGACGACGGTCCGTTGCCGCCGTATTCCACGCGAATCCTCGAGACGCTGGCATCCGAGTGCGTCAAGGCGACGTTTTTCATGGTCGGGCGGCAGGCACAAGCCTATCCGGCGATGGTGCGTCATGCCTACAACGAGGGCCACACCATTGCCAGTCACAGCCAGTCTCATCCGCTGATTTTCACCAGGCTTCCGGCGGCCGCGGCTGAGCGCGAGATTGATCTCGGCATGGCGAGCGTTTCGGCTGCACTCGGTGATCCCAAGGCGTTAGCTCCCTTCTTTCGCTTCCCGGGGCTTGGCCGTTCGCAGGCAATCGAGAGTTATCTCGCCTCCAAGAACATGATGGTTTGGAGCGCCGATTTCCCGGCCGACGACTGGACGCGGATCAGCGCCCAGCAGGTCCTGGCGCGGGCGCTTGAGAGGCTTGAGCACAAGGGCAAGGGCGTGCTGCTTTTGCACGACATCCAGCCGGCGACCGCGCTGATGCTGCCGACCCTGCTGCGCGAACTCAAGGCGCGCGGTTATCACATCGTGCAGGTGGTGCCGAGCGGTGTCGACCGGCCCAAGACAGTTACTGAACCCGAGCAATGGGTCACGCGCCGACCTCTGGCGACAGCTTGGCCCCGCCTTGCTCAAGCGATGCCACGCGAACTGCCGGCGCCGAGTATTACCAGCTTTGCTTGGCCGCATCCCTTCCGTTTCCAAGGCCTGACCGGGGAAGGTTTTGGCGACACGCCGGTTCCTGACTTCGTTGCTGAGGATGCTTCCGAGCCCTCATCTTCATCACTGGCGATGGAACTCGATGCCAATGTGGACGCGACGGCGTCGCCGCCCACGCCGAGCTTCATCGATTTCGGGGTGCCCGATCATCCGGCTGGGCCCGATATCAAACCCCCTGATACCGAGGCCGAATGGGTCCCGGAAAGTCTGATCGTTGCGCCGAGCGAGATTTTTACATCAATGACTGCGCCGCCCCCGCTCCCGCCGGTGTCGCGGCGCTCCAAGCCGGCCGCGCCATCGCGGTTGCGCGTGACCTCAAGCCGCATGGACCAAGTATTTCCTCCTCCGCCGCCGTTTTCTGCCAGCCACTACGCTTGGGAAGACGAGCCACCGCCCAGACCGCGGAAGCCCGTTGGACCTGATCGGCCGCCGGCGCCGGTCCGCGGGACCCCAAGCGGAATTGAGCCGAAGCCATCGCCAACCCCAACCGAACCCTGATCGGGCACACGCTCTCGCACGCTCGACTGCCACTGCATCTGCAGAGCTGATCTCAAGGCTGAGTTGGCATCCGATGACGTGACCGCTCATGGATGAGAAGCGCGCCGATCACCAGGATCAGCAGCAGCGCAAGCCCATGATGGCCGGGAAAAATCAGCCAGAACACCAACACGGCGATAAAGATCGCCGGGGCCATGAACCAAAGCATGAGTGCACCTGCGATGCCGGCCATCATCAAGATGAACGGCAGCATCAACAGGACGGTCAACGCCAGCACGGCACCAAACGCCAATTCCACGAGGATCATGTTACTCAGCTACCTTAGTTGGATATTCGGGGATCGGCGGAACCGCCGCTGCCCTAATGCTAAATAGGAATGGCAGCACCTTTCAGCCAGCGGGCGCCGGAGCGCGGCGGAGCGCAAAAAATAGCCCGGCGGATTTGCCGGGCTTGTTGCAGGAATGTCACTGCCTTGCGGCCACGCCTGAGTTATAGTGATCGCCGTCGGGAGGGGGTTTGTAAGTCGCCCGATCGAACGGTCCCATGCGCTCCTGGTGCTGTACCCCTGGAGACGTTTGGGGCCGTTCTTCGTTTCGACAGCGATTTTGGCGTCGGTTGCGCTCCCGGCTCCATTTTCAGAGGCCTCAGGTATCAAGGGCCCCGTGTCACCGTAATGTCTCATAAACCTTGGAAGCATCCAAGCGACGGTTGGCAGTTATCCACCGTCGCACGGTGATCACCGACAGCTTGAACTCCGCGCGAACTCACAAAAATCAACCGAAGGCCCGGCAAGCGCCGTTCCACCAGTGGCGAGTGGCCCCGCGTGAGCCCGGTCGCGGACCAAGGCTGGCGCGAGTGAACCCCGCCGCGGCTTCTTCGTGACGTCTATTCCTCTTTGTCCCAGATCTGGGTCGAAACCGCGATTGCGTTGCCGAAGTTGATCATCGGTTGAGGACTGGTGCGGATATACAACCGATCACCTTCGCGCCGGAAGTACCGCACCTGCTCGGTACCGATCCAGCCCTCATTCCACGCCACATCTGGCTTGAGGATCCACTTGTCACCTTCGAGGCGATACTGGCCTGAGTAAGCGACCAGCGAGCGAAACGCGGCGCTGCGCTCCTCGTCGGTTTGGGGCACTTTGCGTCCCTCACCGGTGAGCATCACCATCGCTCGGCCCGACGGCGTGAAGATCAAGACCCCCCTGGGATGCTCTCCATAGGGATATGATATCTCTTTGGTGGCGACGTCCTGCAAAACCCAAGAGACGAGCTTCCAGGTCCCCAATATCTGATTTTGATCATCGGCTAAGCTGTGATCGACGAGGCTCAAAAGAAGACCAAAGCCAAGCAAAAATGCACGCATGACTGGTGCCCTGACTAAATCGGCGGGAAAATCACGCACGGCGGTCGGCACGATCGATCGGCCGCGCCGAACCTGGATTCGCCCGCCTGTTCGTCCTCATGATTTCCCCATGGCGGGGCGCGGCTTGAGATGCCTCGGGTCTGATCATGCCAACCATTTGGCACCTCGTGGTACACGACGGCTATTGCCGGACCAGGGCCCACCCTTGCGCCCAGGCTTGCCACGCAGGCTGGTGCGGTCGAGAGGACTCGAACCTCCACGGGTCGCCCCACTAGCACCTCAAGCTAGCGCGTCTACCAATTCCGCCACGACCGCATTAGGCAAGGGGTGCCGGCTTCAAGGCCCGGCGCCGCAACGGCGCACGATGTAACAAATCGGTCGCATAGGGACAAGAGCCGAAGCGATAATCATCGCTGATCGACCGACCGCGGCAGCATCTCCTTGACCTCGACGGCAATTCGATTGCCGCTGACGATCACCGTTCCGGTCGCCACCGGTAGATTGTTTGCGAGGATCTTGACGTCGTCCTCCTCCATCGAATCGAGCTCGATGATGGCGCCGCGACCAAGCCGCAGAACCTGGTGTACCGGCATGGTAGTGCTCCCCAGCACCACTGCGATATCGAGCGAGACCTTGTCGAGGCAGGGCACTGACTGATCCTTTCGAGGCGGCGGCAGCGCTATTCTATCGCGACGTCACCATGGCTATGGTTACGGCATGGTTAAGCCTCGCGATGATTTGCCGATCGGCATGAGACCGCGGCCCGGCGCGCCCCCGGTCGAATGGCTGGTCAGTGCCGGAGTAACACCCTACCCACGTGCGGTCGCCACCATGGAAGCCCGCACCGATGCCATCGCGGCCGGCGAGGCCGCCGAGCGAGTGTGGCTGGTCGAACACCCCCCGCTCTATACCGCAGGCACCAGCGCAAGGCCTGACCAACTGATCGATGCCCGCTTTCCGGTCTATTCAACCGGCCGCGGCGGTCAGTTCACCTATCACGGTCCCGGCCAGCGGGTTGCCTATGTGATGCTCGATCTCAAGCGGCGAGCGGTCGATTTGCGCCGTTTCATCGCCACGTTGGAGGAGTGGATCATCAGAACGCTCGCCGCGTTCGATCTGCGCGGCGAGCGGCGTGAGGACCGGATCGGCGTATGGGTATTGCGCCCGGATCGCAGCCCCGGCGGCGAGGATAAGATCGCCGCGATTGGCATTCGGATTCGCCATTTCGTCACGCTGCACGGCATCGCGCTCAATGTCGATGCGGACCTCGCGCACTTCTCCGGCATTGTGCCGTGTGGAATTTCTGAACCGCGCTTTGGTGTCACCAGTCTGGCCGATCTCGGCGTGACCGCCACGATGCCGCAGGTCGATGCCGTTCTGCGAAAGACCTTTGAGCCGCTGTTCGGCGCCACCATGCTGGTGACCGAAGCCCAGGCATCAGATCGCGGGCTGCCAGACCTGGCATCCGTCCCCGACGCCTAATGTAGCTGGCACTGATCGAGACGCTTGCGTTCTCCCGAACGCTGCCGACCGCTTCAGAAGTCACGAACACTCGACCATGCCCAAACGCTGTGCTTCGGCTCTCTGTGTGTTTGATCGCTCGAGTGTCGTGGTTGCCCGACGGGTCAAACCGTCCGCAGCACGGAGAAGAGTTCTCCGAGTCGGCGCTGTTCGAGCGTCGGCTCTTCGGCCTGGGTCTGATCGATAACATCGACCCGTGCGTTGACGGGACCACGCCAACAGGATTCGACCATGGCATGGACCTGAGTGTCGGGCCCCGCCAGGGCCGCCTCAACCGAGCCGTCCCGACGGTTTCGCACCCAGCCTTCGAGGCCGCGCGAAAGCGCGTTGCGCTCCATCCAGTCGCGATAGCCGACGCCTTGGACGCGGCCCCGGATGCTCAGATGACGAATGACGCGGGGCCGATCAGTCATCGGACGTGCCCGGTTCGGGCGTGCGCTGGCCGGAGCGACGCGCCGGCTGCCAGCGCTGCAGTTCCTCCACATAGTCAAGAGGCAAACGCCACGCGCGCGCCGCCGCCACGACCTCCTCCTGATAGCCGGCGCGCGGCCGACCTTTTTCTCGGGTGTGTCCGACATAGACCCGGGCCTTTGCCATTTGCGAGGCGACCCTCACTGTGAGCATTCGGACGCGATAGAGACCGCTGTCGAGACTTTCGTAAGAATTGAGTGCGGCGAGGTCGCGCGCAGACAACCGCCACACCACCCCGTGGACACGCTCGCCGGGCGCCGGAACAATCGACGCGTAACCGTCCCGCATGATGATAAAGCGCCAATGCGCGAGCCAACCGGGTCGGATCGCAACGGCCTGCGGACAGCGACGCATCATGAGATCTCGGCTCATATTCGAGCCATAGGCGAAATGCAGGGTCATGGTCCGGCAGGCCCAAACGCCGTTCAGGCAAATTCCAAGATCGCTGCGTCGACCGCAAGGCTGTCACCCGGTTTTGCCAGCACTTTGGTAACAACTCCGTCGCGTTCGGCGCGCAGCACATTTTCCATTTTCATGGCCTCAACCACCGCCAAGGTGTCGCCAGCCTTGACCTCCTGTCCGGCCTTGACGGCGATGGAGACAACGAGACCCGGCATCGGACAACGCAGGACCTTGCCGGCATCACTTTCGTGCCGAACCGGCATCAGCCGAGCGGCAGTCGCCTCGCGTCTGGTATAGACGTAGGCCTTGGTCGCCATGCCGCGATATGACAACGCAAAGGCGTTGGGCAACGGCCGCACCTGCACCGCGACCGGCCGCCCGTCCACCACGCCGGACCAGACCAGATCAGCCGGCTTCCATGGCGACTGCAAGACGTGGGCATGCGTCTCATTGCCCGCCTCGTCGAAAAATCGGACGGCGATGCGGTCACCGTCGCGTCCGATCTCGAGGCGATGTTCGACATCGTCGAGCCACACCACCCGGCGCCTTTCTCGGGTCACGGCACGGCCCATCATCTGTCCGGAGATCTTGCGCTTGCGATCGCCGATCACGAGATCCATCGCCGAAGCCACGGCCGCCAACATCCTTGCGGCATCGCCGCGGGGCGCGATCGGCTGAAAACCGTCGGGATATTCCTCGGGCAGGAAGCTGGTCGACAGTCGCCCGGCGCGCCAGCGCGCGTTCGCCATCACGGCGGCAAGGAACGGGATATTGTGACGGATGCCCTCGATGGCAAAGCCGTCAAGCGCATTGGCCTGCGCGTCGATCGCCTGCTCACGGGTCGGGGCGTGGCTGACAAGTTTGGCGATCATGGGATCGTAGAAGATTGAAATCTCACCGCCCTCATAGACTCCCGTGTCATTGCGCACCGTGATGCCACGGGTGGTGCCTTCGGCCGGTGGCCGGTATTTGATCAACCGACCGGTGGAGGGCAGGAAGTTGCGCACCGGATCTTCGGCATAGATGCGACTTTCGACCGCCCAGCCCTTGAGCTTGACCTCGCTCTGCTTGATCGCCAGCTTCTCGCCGGCCGCAATCCGGATCATCTGCTCGACCAGATCGATGCCGGTGATGAGTTCGGTGACCGGGTGCTCGACCTGGAGCCGGGTATTCATTTCGAGAAAATAAAACGTCTTGTCCTGACCGGCGATGAATTCCACGGTGCCGGCCGAGTCGTAGCCGACTGCCTTGGCAAGGGCCACCGCCTGCGCGCCCATCCGCTCGCGGGTCGCCTCGTCCAGGAGCGGGCTCGGCGCTTCCTCGATCACCTTCTGATTGCGTCGCTGGATCGAGCACTCACGTTCGCCCAAATAGATGATATTGCCGTGCTTGTCGCCCAGCACTTGGATCTCGATATGACGCGGGTCGACGATGAATTTCTCGATGAAAACCCGGTCATCACCGAACGATGATTTGGCTTCCGAGCGCGCCCGCGCAAAACCTTCGACGAGTTCGATGCGATTGGTGGCAACGCGCATCCCCTTACCGCCACCCCCGGCCGAGGCCTTGATCATGACCGGGTATGCGATCTGCTCGGCGATTTCTACCGCGTGCTTTTCATTTTCAATCGTGCCCAGATAGCCCGGCACGGTCGAAACCTTGGCGGCCACCGCCACCTGCTTGGAGGCTATTTTGTCGCCCATGGCCGCAATGGCCGCGACGTTCGGCCCGATGAACACGATTCCGGCGTCGGCGAGCGCCTTGGCAAAGGCCTCGCGCTCGGACAGAAAACCATAACCGGGATGCACCGCCTCGGCGCCGCTCTGCCTGGCGGCGTCGACGATCTTGTCGATCACCAGATAGCTTTCGGCCGCCGCTGGCGGGCCGATCGGCACGGCCTCGTCGGCCATTTCCACATGGAGCGCATCCTTGTCGGCCTCGGAATAGACCGCCACCGACTGGATCCCCAGCCGCCGTGCCGTCTTGATGATCCGGCACGCTATCTCGCCTCGATTGGCTATGAGAATTCGCTTGAACATGCCCCGCGCCATCATCCGTGAACCGGCTGGCTGGCTTTGGGGCGTTGTCACCGAAAAGTCAATTCAACGCGTGATTTGGCCCCCAGGGCCGTCAAGGTGCGCGGCATTCACGCGGCAAAATCGAGTACGGCGGCCAGCGAGACAGCCCAGGTCGTTGCGCCGGTCCCGATCAGCAGGCCAAGCAGAGCGTTGATTGCGGCGCCCACCCGCCTCTGGCCGCGCAGGCGCGAGGTCAGCCATTGCCCGATCTCGCGGTCGGTCACCCCGACGGGCGCGGGCGCCACCCAGTCGGCCAGCGGTGTTGCGGGCGACAGGGCGACCTCACGGGGCGGCACCGGCCGGCCGACCATGGCCAGGACGTGGTGAGCGATCGCCTTCGCGAACAGGTCGTCGAAGCGGCCGCCGTCCTCGCGGTCAAGCGCCGCTTCGTGAATCTTGAACAGGATCTCGGCCTCTTTCCGGCTGACCGGCGCGCTCTCGGGCCCGGCTGCCGCCGTCAGGATGCGGGCGCACAGCGCAGCATCTTCGGCATCGAGCGTGCGCGAAAAGTGAGGCCGGCCGTGGGCGGTCGGTCCCTCCCCGGTCAACACACCGCGCAGGACCTCACTCAGGGCCCGCTCCGACAATGCGGCCGCGGTGTCAGCCGAGTCGCCGGCCGATTGATGGATTGCCGCAATGATCTGCCGCAGATCGGCAGGGGTGCGGATCTCGATGTCCTCGTGTTCCGGTTCGCTCACGACTGACTCCCAGGCGCAAAAAGTGGTCCTTGGGTCGGCGGCCCGTCGCGCCTCAATGCGCGGCGTTGGGCCGGCACGGCTCAGCGGCTTTTAGGTTTCACTCCATTGGTCGCGCTGATCGCGACTTGCGTTCAGGCGAACCCCTGGCAGCCGGTCGGCGGCACCCCCGGAACAGCCGGGCGGCGGCGCGGACTCACCCCGATCGAATGAGGCCTTCGGCCCTGCGGATCACTTTAAAGAGGCTCTTCTCAGCAATGTGTTACCAAGGTCACGATGTACGGTCGGCGAATGCGCCGGTAATTATTTGTTCATCGTCGTCATGGATATCCGGCGTAGTGCTTATGAAGGCGATAGGCCAGCCATGTGCTGCGGCTATGTTGGTTCAGATACATGAGTTCGATTCGCCTCCGACTTGCCGTTTAAAAAAATGCGGACCCAAGTCAGCAGCACGACGTTGAGCATCAAACATCAAACAGATCGGACGGATCCGTCACAATCCAGATGCTCTGTCGTCACTGCTCGACGATCCTCACATGCTGTTCGTCGATATGACCTGGCAGGAGAGCGGCAACGTGCTTGCGCAGATGCAAGCCATCGCGATCTGGCGGCAGCCAAACACTGACGAAAAGCTCTCCCCCGACTTCCTGCAATTCGAAGTCGGCAATCGCGCCCGAGCCCATCATGATGGCCAGCGCTCCGGCGGTTGCGTGATGCTTGTCCATAAGCCCTGATCGCGTCTGCATTGATTCTGTGCCCGGCCCAACGAAGGGGGCCGAGCAATCCTACGATTCTTTGAGCAGATCAAGTTTCCGGTTGCGGAATTCTGTGAACCAGCAAAATTGCCGATCTCCGCAACCCGGTACCGTTAAGGCGCGCCTACCAGCAGCAGCGGATTTGACCAGAACGCCGCAACCAGGCCGCACAGAGCAATCAGGATCAGCATGGACATTTGATGGGCTTCCTCGGTTTGGTGCGTGGCCGTCGGGCGAACACCGTTGTTATCTATCGACATCGACTTTCGGAATGAACGATTGAACAGTGCACCCGATTGATTAAATTTTGTTTAACCATAATTGTGGCTCGCGCTTCCAGTATCGTCAGCGAGCGTTGCGGCGTTCGATTCGTCTCGACGACCGACCGATCTCGACCAGACAGCGTGCCGCCGAGCAGGTGGCGGTCTCGAGCCGGAAGCTCCTCGTTGATGATCGGGGAATCTCGGGGCTTCACGCGGCATTTTGACCGGCCGGATGTGGCTGCCCGCGCGCGCAGCCGTTATGTCTGATCGGTGTCTCCGGCCACGTCTGCTCGTCGCGAAACTCGGTTGATGGCGTGCGCCCTGCCGCGCTCCGGGCCGACCTCACCTGACCAATCATTGACCGCTTGTCGCCGGGCCGGGCCGTCAAATACAAAGACTGGCCATCGCAGCGTTCGGCCCTGCGGCGCCAAGCTATCTGGGCGGCCCGAGGCCAGTCGCGGCGGCGGGAGTTGACGTCGGCGGCGCGCATCGGTCTTATGCAACGCCGCGGCCCGTCGGACGTTGTCCTCGGGGCCGGGACCGAGGGGGGAGGTCCAGGCTGTCGATAGCGGTTGAGGTCTGATCGCATGGTCAGTCATCGGCGGCGTACCAGCGGGGGCTCCCTCCCGCACATGCCATCGTCAATCTTTGAGCGAGGAAGAAATGTCGTCTCCAGCCACGGAAATGTCGTCGACCGGCGGCGCCGTCTCGTCGACCGAAGCCGATCACTCCCGGTCCGACTGGCTCACAAGCCCGACTGCCAGTTTTCTGCTGGTGCTTGGGCGCGTGCTGATGGGTGCGATTTTCGTGCAGAGTGGATTTGGCAAGCTCATGGCGCTTGATGGGTTCGCCAACATGCTCGCCCAACGCGGCGTCCCGATGCCAACGATTTTCGCGCCGATCGGGGCCGCGGTCGAATTCTTTGGCGGTCTCGCCATCGTGCTCGGTGTGTGGACGCGCTACGCGGCAGTCTTGATGATTCTGTTTGTCATCGTCGCCACTGCGATTTCGCATCGGTACTGGGAATTTGCCGACCCGACGGTGCGGCGGATGCAGGAGACCAATTTTTCCAAGAACCTGGCCATGATCGGCGGATTCCTGTTCCTGATCGTGGCCAATGGCGGGCGGTACTGCCTGGATCGGCTGTGGCGGCGCGGGTGAGACGGCCAGCGCCGCGCCCTACCGGCTGATTTCGGCGACGAGACACCATTGCGCCCTCCTCTTCCCAGGTCGGTGAAAGTCGCTTAAACGCAGGAGGTGGGATCTATCGGCGTGGGTTGCCAATGACGGAATCTGCAGACCTTGATGGTGCCGAGCTCGAACGCATCGTGCGTGACTTGCAACCGCCTTTTGCGGACCTGCTCGGCGCCAAGATCACCCACGCCTCGCGCGAGCGCATCGAGGCGGAGTTGCTCGTCCACGAGGAGCTGGGTAACCGCAACGGCGTGATGCATGGTGGCGCAGTGATGGCGTTCGCCGACAATCTGGGCGGCACCGCGACGTTCATCAATCTGCCTCCCGGCGCGCGCACGACGACCATCGAAAGCAAGACCAACTTCTTCGCCGCCATTCCGCTTGGCGATACGGCGCGCGCAGAATGCACGCCGCTCCATCGCGGCCGCACCACCATGGTTTGGCAAACCAGAATCACCCGCGGCGACGGTCGGCTGGCAGCGATCGTCACGCAAACCCAGTTGGTTCTGCCCAAGGAAGCAGCGCAGGGCTGAGCTTGGCATGGACCCGAGCGATCAGCCGCCGTTCCCGCGTCTGCTCGGCGTGCAAATCCTCGAGATTTCGACGGAGCGCGTGCGAACCGAACTCGGCGTGCGACGCGAACTTACCGACCGGTCGCAGGTCTTGCACGGTGGCGCGCTAATGGCACTTGCCGACAACGCCGCGGGGATTGCCACGGTCGCCAATCTGCCCAAAGGCGCCAGGGTGACCACCATCGAGGCCAAGGCCAATTTCTTCAACACCATCGCTCAAGGCGACCGGGCGCGGGCCGAGTGCACCCCGCTCCACCGCGGCCGCACCACCATGGTATGGCAGACGAAAATCACCCGCGGCGACGGTAAGCTCGCGGCAATCGTCACGCAAACCCAGCTGATCGTCAGGGCGGATTGACGGCCTTGCTCTTTTGCTTTCGATGGCGGTTGCGCCGTCCGACCGACGGGTGGCGAATCTAAAGCGGCAGGTTGTCGTGTTTTCTGGCCGGCATCTCGACAGTCTTGTTGCGGAGCATGGCAAGCGCCCGCGCGATGCGTCTGCGAGTGGCGTGCGGCATGATCACCTCATCGATATAGCCGCGCTCGGCCGCCACGAAAGGTGACAGAAAGCGCGCCTCATATTCCTGGGTGCGTTTGGCGATCTTGCCGGGATGGTCCATGTCGGCCCGGAAGATGATTTCGACGGCGCCCTTGGCGCCCATGACGGCAATCTGGGCGGTCGGCCAGGCGTAGTTCACGTCGCCGCCGACATGTTTGGAGGCCATGACGTCATAGGCACCGCCAAACGCCTTTCGGGTGATGACCGTGACCAGCGGAACGCTGGCTTGGCTGTAAGCAAACAGCAATTTGGCGCCGTGTTTGATCAGTCCGCCGTATTCCTGCGCAGTGCCGGGGAGGAATCCGGGAACGTCGACGAAGGTGACGATCGGGACGTTGAATGCATTGCAGAACCGCACGAAGCGTGCCGCCTTGCGTGAGGCGTCGCTGTCAAGCACGCCGGCGAGCACCATCGGCTGATTGGCGACCAACCCCACTGTGCGGCCGGCCATCCGGCCAAATCCGGTGATGATATTACGCCCGAAGCCGGGCTGGATTTCGAAAAAGTCGGCTTCGTCGACCACCTTCAGGATCAGCTCCTTGATATCGTAGGGCTTGTTCGGGTTGTCGGGGATCAGCGTATCGAGTGAGAAATCGTCGCGTTCCGGATCGTCGAAGGACGGCCACTCCGGCACGCCCGCGATATTGCTGGAGGGCAGAAAATCGATCAATCGACGCACCTGCAGCAGACACTCGACATCATTCTCATACGCCCCGTCGGCGACCGAGGATTTGGTGGTGTGAACACTGGCGCCGCCGAGCTCCTCGGCCGTCACCACCTCGTTGGTGACGGTCTTTACGACGTCGGGTCCAGTCACAAACATGTAGCTGGTGTCCTTCACCATGAAGATGAAATCGGTCATGGCCGGCGAGTAGACGTCACCGCCCGCGCAGGGGCCCATGATCACCGAGATCTGGGGAATGACGCCGGAGGCAATGACGTTGCGTTTGAACACGTCGCCATAGCCACCAAGCGCGGCGACGCCCTCCTGGATCCGCGCCCCGCCCGCGTCGAACAGGCCGACAATGGGGGCTCGCGCCTTCATGGCCAGGTCCTGGATCTTGGTGATTTTCTGAGCATGGGTTTCCGACAGAGACCCGCCGAACACCGTAAAGTCCTTGGCAAACACGAAGACGGTGCGGCCGTTCACGGTGCCCCAGCCGGTCACTACGCCGTCGCCCGGAATCCGGGTCCCGCCCATGCCGAAGTCGTCGCAGCGATGCTCCACGAACATGTCGAATTCTTCAAACGAATCCCTGTCGAGCAGCAATTCCATGCGCTCGCGGGCGATCAGCTTGCCGCGCTTGTGCTGTGCGTCGATACGCTTTTGGCCGCCACCAAGACGGGCATGCTCGCGGCGCGTCTCGAGCTTCTCAAGGATGTCTTTCATGCGGGGTCCCCTGGCGGCGGAGGTCAGCTGCAGCCGCCGCCATCGTCAATAGCAGACCATGTCGGCCCCTCCAAACCGAGACCTCACGAGACTACTGGCCATTTCACAAGCTGCGTCAGGAGGCGACGCAGCGGATCCGCGGCCAAAAATTTGTGCGGAAAAAATCGCTTGCGACCGATTAGACGGATCGTCGAACGGTTCGAAGGGGTCGCATGACTTGAGAGTTGGAGCTCTGTGCCAGAGCAGCCGAAACGCCTCACCTCGCATGCGGCGAGCTCGACGACCCTTTTGGCCAAATCGCCGCACACGGGTAGAGCGATCTGGCAAATAAACCAAGCCTGATCATGGGCGATACGTTCACCAACACGCTCGGTCATGGGTCAGCGGAGCACTCGCAACGGAGCAAGCGTCGGCCGCGAGGGTCGTCCGCGCCGCCGGTTCTGGGATGTCGGCGACCACAAAGTCGGGCGACGTGGCGCTTGAACGACAGCCTCGAGAAACCAAATCTGGATGATTGCTCTGCAACGGTGCGGCTGGCCGGCTGTAGAGATTCAATCGTTGCCTCCCGCAGGCCCCGATCCCGACCAGATTGACGCATTTTTTTCGCTTGAGCGCTCTGGCGGTTCCCGGGTGGCCCGGAACTGGACGTGCCGAGCGCCAGCACCCTGAGGTTCCGAAGACCGCAAGCCAGTCGATATAGCCCCTGGGCATCAAATGAATCTAAAGGATTGAAGCCGTTGAAAAATGACCGCAGCGGCGTTGCGTTCAACGGATCGAGCCGTGCTGGTCGGGAACCCGGATGGGTCGACCTTAAGGGCTAAAGGCAGGATGCATAGCGGCATTGCGGTTGAACCCGCGCCGCTTTTCTTGTTGCCATTGCGGTCTTCTGAGGTCATTCGTGGGGTCCGCGAGGGGTCATTCTCGATTGGGTCGAAGCATGACGGCACCCCTGAACGAACAGACCCGCAAGGCATCCCGCACCGATGCGTTCCTGGTCGATGCGACTGAACGCGCGGGGGGTGCAAGTGGGGGCGTTGCTGAGAGTCCCGGTGTCGCCGGCGAGCCGCGGCTATTGTTGCGGCTCGAAGGGGCCGGCCTATTGATGATGGCCACGATCGCCTATGCGGGTCCAGGCGTGAGCTGGTGGTTCTTTGCGGCCTTGTTCTTTGCCCCGGATCTGAGCTTCCTTGCCTATCTTGCGGGGCCGCGTGTCGGCGCTGCAGTCTATAACGTCGCTCATACTACGATTGGGCCCTATGTGCTCGGTCTGTTGAGCCTGATGTTCGACCTTCCGATCCTACTGGCCGGGGCCCTTATCTGGGCCGCCCATATTGGATTCGACCGAATGCTGGGCTATGGGCTCAAATATCCGATCGGGTTCGGTTTCACGCACCTTGGCCGGATCGGACAGTCTTATGGTACGTCGCACTCGTCTGACGCCGGCTAGAACTTGCCGACTGCCGGGTCCAAACAGAATTCCAAATGAACTGATCGGGTCAGATGGGAGATGCACTCACATCGGGCGCTTACCTCCTTCAAATCGAGGCGCAGCGATAATGATGGCGATTGCCGCGTTGTTTGACCGGGGGGCTGGCGAGCAGCCGTCGGATCCGTCAAGCTGCGTAACGATCTATCCGTTCGGCAAAGCAAACCCCTTGACCCTTGCCCGTCGGATTTGCACGGCGGATCACCGGCGCTTTCGGGCTGTAAGTGTTATTCAGGACGACCTGGTCCGTTGTTTTTGACCGCGTGGCCGGTTCGAGATCGAGATGAATCGGCTGGCGCCGCAATGTTGCCTGAACGTCATTGTCTTATGAGCGGCAATCGACGGGCCTCTCGCAGGCCCCTGCCGGCTCACGCCGGCAATCAGTTGGAGTAACGACAGTGCATCGCCTGCCTTCGGTAGTCTCGCTCGCCTGTGTGCTTGCCTTCGGCCTTCTGGTCGGACCGGCCGCCTTCGGGGTGACCGACGAGAAGGGATTTGTCCGCATTGGACCTGAAGAAGTTCAATGGAAAGAGCCGCCGTTCGGGCTCGGTGTTCAGATCGCCATTATCGAGGGTGATCCCTCCAAGCCCGGCATCTATGTGCAACGTGTCAAGTTTCCTCCAGGCCTGTTCAGCCGCCCTCACTTCCACCCCGAAGACCGTCATGTGGTGGTGCTCAAGGGCACTTGGTACACTGGCACCGGGGACACGTTCGATCCCAGCAAGGCCATTCCGCTCAAAGCTGGCAGCTATATGAAGCATCCGGCCGGCGCGGTGCACTGGGATGGCGCCAAGGATGAGGAAGTAATCCTGCAGATCGTCGGCTATGGGCCGAGTGGCACCACACCGATCCGGCCAGAGGCCGGACTCTTTTCCAAACAATAGGTCGGACCCAGAGTCGGAGTCTCGGTTGTGTCAGAAGTTTTGTCGTTTGTCTGATGGTCGGCTGGCTGCGGTTCGCCGGCGTCACTTTGGACGCCTCAGCGCACGTGGCCGGAAATCCGCAGGATAAATACCAGCACTTCGGCGACCGCACGATAGAGCGCTTCCGGAATCTGTTGGTCGATCTCGACCTGAGAGAGTGCCTCGGCAAGTCCTGGATTCTCGTCGATTGGCACGCCATGGGCGCGTGCGGTGTCGATGATCTTTTGACCGACTGCGCCGCGCCCCTTGGCGGTGACGCGCGGGGCTCCGGGCTTCTCATAATGTAGCGCGACGGCAAGCGTCGTCTTGGGAGTTTCTGCCCTCGCCCTCGGCATACTGTCCCGTGTGCTCATGACGCACGATCCAGAAACCGCCCCACCGCGGGTTTCGGCATCGCTGGGGCGCCGGATCGGAATCGGATGTCGCCCGGTTCGAGTTCGGCTTCCCGCAGCGCCTTAGCCAGCACGTCAGCGCTGTCGCGCAACCGCGCCATGCTGGCGTCGCGCTCCACCCAGAGCGTGACGGCGGCGCGATCGCCGAGCAGGGCGAGCTGCGCATGGACAGGCCCCATCGGTTCGACGTTGACCGAGAACCTGGCGCGCCAAACCGTTTGTTGATCGGGCGTCTCGGCGCGTCCGTCGCGGGCGACCTCGAATTGGGCTATGCTCGTGCCCTGCGGGGTCTGAAGCGGTATCTCAAAGGCCCAATGCGGACCTTGCGACTCGCTACGTTGGCCGTTGTCGCCGTGATCAGGCAATGAGGCCGCCTGCAACAGGACGTGCCGGGACAGGGCCGCCTCGGTCTGGTCCAGCAATTGCGCGGCGATGTCACGCGGTGAGGCCGTATCTGCGATTGTTCGGACGGCGACCCCTTGAGCCTTGGTCGGCCCGCCGCGGTAGGGTGGCGGTGGTGGAGGCGGTGGCGCGCGGTCGCTGCTGTTAACCGTCACATCGGCCACGGTCGGCCCGCTGCGAGCCGTCGTTGCGTTCTCTTCGGCGGGTTGCAGGATGCTCGGGTCGGCCGGTTGCAGGGGGCCGGCCTCAGCAGGCGGCAGGACGCGCTCGTCTGCGGGTGGATCTGTCGGGAGCGGCACCGACTGAGTGGTTGAAGCCGGCGCGGCAGCCGAACCGGGCAAACGGAGAGCCGGAGTGGCCATCCGGTCGGAAGGTCCAGTCGGCGATGCTGTCGTGACTGGCCGCTCCGGACCGCTCCCCGCCGCTGCTGCGGCTGGGGCGTCGCCGAGCCAGGATCGCACCGCCTCGCGCAGAACTAGCAGAGCCCCCTTGAGGTCGGCCGGCGCCGGTGTCTGGCCGCCCGCAAGCGGCGGCGACGTGCTCGCCGGACGATCTGGTGAAGCCGCCAGGCGCGCTTCCAGAAACAGTCCCGAGCGGACCACCGCTTGACGGACGTCATCAGCATTGAGGTTGGCGTCGAACGGTACCCGCAAGCTCAAAACAGCGCCGGCAGCTTGCCGGACCGGTGGTGGAATCGGCAGGCTTTGATCAGTCGTGACCTGTTCGAGATTAGCGAGCAGCGGGGCGAGACCACCCTGACGACTCGCGGCGGTCTCGACGGCCTGGGACAACTGCACGGGCGGTGCGGTGGTCGGCGCGACGGGCGTGGACGGAGCGGTTTCCGGCGCCGTTGTAATTGTCTCTGGTGCTTCGGCCGAGCCGATCGATACGGTCACCGACGCCAGCGTCCGGGTGGGCATATCATCGGCGCTGACAGCCGTCGCCGTTTCACTGGTTGCCGGCTCGGCGAGGGTCGGGGTCGATGGCCGTGGCTCCGAGGTGGCCGTCGTGACCAGTTTGGCCTCGGTCGGTGCTCCAGAGGGGGAAAGGACCCATAGCTTTGCGGCTGCGCCACCGCCACGGACTGCGATGGGCACGGTTGTGCCTGGCACCAGCGGAACCGAGGCACGAACATCCACCGTCATGGTGGGGAGCTGCAGTCGTGCCGTGCCGTCCTCAAGCACGGCCAAGACGAGTGCCTCGGCAATTTTACCTGACTGCAGCCCCGCCAATCCCGACCCAAGCAGCGCCGACAATCCGACGGAGACTGGTGGGGCAATGGCATCCATGAAGCTCACGCACGAAACCGCCATCTCGATCAGCGGAGGAACGCGCGTTCCCTGATTGTGCATGCCCGAAATTGTGCATGCCTTCGACGGATCGGGTCGTCCGGCGATCGCCAACAGCCTCGGACGGGCCGCCCGGACAGGGCCAGTCGCAGAACCGGTTGTCCGGTCGGATCCTATCGGCCGGGGGTGAAGAGGACCTTAAATAAACCAAAGCCCGCGCCGGAACGTGGGTATCGGCTCCAGGCAGACGCAGCTCCTGCGAGAACCATTAGGCCAGGGTTGAAATGACGGTGTAAGCCGCCCCAAATTCCGCCCTTTGGAACGCCCGCCGCTTGAGAGCGACGGCATCCTGTCCCCAGATTTCCATGTTCCAATCTTCGTCCACGTGGGCCGCGCCCCAAACGGCGTCGGGGTCGAGAAAGCCCCGCAGCAGCGCCAGAGCAAGCAGGGCCGAGCCGGTCAGTGTCGTTAGGCTGTGGACAGCTCCGAGAAGCCACGGGTCGGTCGGTATCGCGGCTCGGGCTCTCTCCAAGGCGGCTGGTGCCTGCTCGAGAAATGTCACGCCTTCTGCCACCGCAAACCGGGCACCCAGTTCCCGAGCGGCCCAGTCGATTACCGCATCCCAGTGCTCAGCTTGGCGACGCGCGAGACCGGCCGGGGACTGCGCGCGGTAGCACACGAGGTCGGAAGCGAGGTATCGAGCGACCTCGGCCGCCACCGGTTCGGGCGTGGTTCGGACCTTATCGAGGATGGTGTAGGCCAGTTGCGTGAGCGGCATCGTGCTTCGATCCAGATATTCGCCCTGCGCCGCCCACTCGGATGCGATGGCTTCGGCAAGATGCCGCGCCGGGGCGACCAGCAGGTGATGGCGCGGCGTCCTGACGGGGCGTCCGTCGAGCCGGACCTCAAATCCGTCCGACCCCTGCGCGATATCGACCTCGGTGTAGAAACGGCGTGGCATGGCCGCCCGCATCGGCGCTGCTGCCGGTGGACCCGATGTGTCGTCACCGGGGAAGTCCCGCGAGATGTCACCCATGAGCTGCTCGTGTTGCTGTGACTGGCGCGCCACGCAACCTAATATTAAGCCTTGATTCACCGTTCCGCACGGGTGAGCGCGAAATCTTGATAGCCGGCAGCTTCGAAGCGGGCCGTCGAAACTCCGATGTTCGGTGGCGCCGCCGATCGCATCGGTGTTGGCCGCGGCTATTACAGAAGTGCAAACCGTCGAGCGCCCCAATCCGCCGACCGGCTCTCTCGGTAATAGCGACAATCTACTCGAGAGGGGCTCAACCGAATTGCGGATTACATCAAAAGAACATCCGCAACACATCCGAGCTTTTCGGGGTCATGGCGGCGCGGCTTTGATCAAATATTCGGCACGGGTGGCGATGATGTCGACTCGTGAAAGCAGATAAGCAATTCTCCTTACTTCGGTGACAGGATCGCGACCGTCCGAAGACAGCCTGGTGTCGGGCATAGGCAGTGGTACGGTCCGATGACTGCTCGTAATGGCTGTTTGACCGGGCCCAATGTGAAATTTCTAGGTCTTAATGCAGAAGGTCGTGGGGGTGACGGCTCATCGGCCCCAGATTTGTTCCAGCGTCGGCATCAGCGACGGAAAATCATTGAGCACCGTGGCGGCGCCCGCCTGCAGCAGGGCGGACGGCTGATGGTAGCCCCAAGCCACACCGATGCCGACCGCGCCGGCGGCGTGTGCCATCTTCATGTCGAAGACCGTGTCACCCACCACGATCGTATCGCGTGGCGTCACACCGGCTTCATTCATTGCATCGATGACCATCGCTGGATGCGGCTTCGAGGGTGCATCATCGGCGGTCTTGATGACGCGGAAGTTGTCGCGCAATCCGTGCAGAGTCAGCACTGCTTCAAGCCCGCGTCGTGACTTTCCGGTGGCGATTCCAAGCAACACGTCGGACCGCCTTGAAAGAGCCGTGATGACGTCGCGCGTACCGGGGAATAGCGGATCAAAATGCGTCCCTGACTTTCTCATCGCGAAAAACGCTGCCTTGTAACCAGCGACCAGACTCTCGATCGGAAAATCCGCCTGCCCGTTCGAAAGTACGTGAAACGCCTCATGCAGCGAGAGCCCAACGATAGAGAGCAACTGGGTGCGCTCAGGGGTCGGCAATCCGTGCGCCGCGTAAGCTTTGTGCATCGCCGCAACGATACTGTGCTGGCTGTCAACGAGCGTGCCATCGCAATCGAAGATGACGAATTTAAACAACCGACACATTATTTGACACGAACCGATTGGCGAGCCAGATGATATCGACCAGTCAATATGCCATTGTCCGCCCGCTTCCAAGCGAATCGGCGACTCCGTTGAAATCTATGGTTGATACATCGCATCACAATCCCGGGAGGCGATGGCGATCGGCGGAACACTCAGCTAGATTTGGACCTTATAAGAACACAATCAGCAAAATCTGAAGATCGGCGAGACTCGCCGATAGAGCAATGCAATACCCATTAACATTTAGCGGCGTAAATCCCATGCTCCTGGCATGCGGTTATGCACGCACGAGGCGGTAATGAAACCGACCGATATCACGGCGTCCGACTACTTCCACAAAGTGGTCGATTGCCAGTGGGCCTGTCCAGCCCATACGCCGGTCCCCGAATACATCCGATTGATCGCTGCCGGCCGCCACAGCGACGCCTATATGATCAACTGGCAATCGAATGTGTTTCCGGGAGTGCTCGGACGCACGTGTGATCGTCCGTGCGAGCCGGCCTGCCGGCGCGTGCGGGTCGAAAATGAGCCGGTGGCAATATGCCGCCTCAAACGGGTGGCTGCCGACTACAAGGACGACATCCGCGGCCGCTTGCCGAAGGTGCCATCCAGAAAGAACGGCAAGCGCATCGCGCTGATCGGCGGCGGCCCCGCCTCGCTGACAGTGGCTCGCGATCTGGCGCCGCTCGGCTACGATCTCGTCGTCTTCGACCAGGACCAGCGTGCGGGCGGCATGATGCGCTCGCAGATCCCGAAATTTCGTCTGCCCGACAGCGTCCTTGATGAAGAAGTCGGCTATGTCCTCGATCTCGGCATCGAATTCCGCGGCGGGCAGCACATTGACAGCATGCGCGCCTTGCTGGCGCAGGGTTTCGACGCAGTGTTCGTCGGCTCGGGCGCGCCGCGCGGGCGCGATCTCGATGTGCCCGGACGCAGCGAAGCCGCCCGTCATATTCACATCGGCATTGACTGGCTTTCGGGCGTCTCGTTCGGACATGTCTCCAAGATCGGCCGGCGCGTCGTCGTTTTAGGCGGTGGCAACACCGCCATGGATTGCTGTCGCTCGGCGCGCCGCTTGGGCGGCGATGAAGTCACGGTGGTGGTGCGCTCAGGCTTTGAGGAGATGAAGGCCTCGCCCTGGGAGAAAGAGGATGCGGTCCACGAAGGCATCCCGATTCTCAATTATATGGTGCCCAAATGCTTCACCCATGAAGCCGATCGGTTGACCGGCGTGGTCTTCACCAAGGTCAAGGCCGAGCGTGACGCCAAGGGGCGACGCAGCCTGGTGCCTACCGGTGAAGCCGACCATCATGTGCCTTGCGACGATGTTCTGGTCGCGGTCGGTCAAGAGAATGCGTTCCCCTGGATCGAGCGTGATATCGGCATTGAATTTGATCAATGGGACATGCCGAAGATCGATGCGAAGACCATGCAGTCGACGCGCGAGGGAATATTTTTCGGGGGCGATGCCGCGTTCGGACCGAAGAATATTATCTGGGCCGTCGCCCATGGCCACGAAGCGGCGGTCTCGATCGACAAATTCTGTCATGGCGAACGCCTTGACGATCGACCGTCGCCGGCGGTGCAACTGGTCAGCCAGAAGATGGGCATCCATGCCTGGAGCTATGATAACGATATTTCGCTCGACAACCGCTATCGGGTGCCGCTGCGCGACAAGGCTGTGGTGCTGCGCGATATTCGCACCGAGGTGGAACTCGGCTTCGACCCGAAGCTGGCGCTGGCCGAAGCGCAACGCTGCCTCAATTGCGACGTTCAGACAGTGTTCGCGAGTCCACTCTGCATCGAGTGCGACGCCTGCGTCGACATCTGCCCGATGGACTGCATCACGTTCACCGAGAATGGCGAGGAGAGCGACCTGCGCAGCAGGCTCAACGCACCCTCTCCCAACCCCAATCAAGATCTCTACGTTGCCAACGGCCTCAAGACCGGCCGCGTTCTGGTAAAGGACGAGGACGTTTGTCTGCATTGCGGTCTGTGTGCCGAACGCTGTCCGACCGGCGCTTGGGACATGCAGAAATTCTTCCTTGAGATGACCTACGCAGGTGAATCATGCCGATCGAAAGCGTAAACGACTTCGTCGTCCGGTTTGCCAATATCAATGGCTCCGGCTCGGCGAGCGCCAACCAGCTGTTCGCGCGCTCGGTGCTGCGCATGGGGGTTCCGGTGGCCCCGCGCAACATCTTTCCGTCGAACATCCAGGGACTGCCGACTTGGTACGACGTGCGCATCAGCGAAGCCGGGCATCTTGGCGCGCGTGGTGGCGTCGATCTGATGGTCGCGATGAATCCGCAGACCTGGAACAAGGACATCGCCGCGATCGATCCAGGTGGTTATTTGTTCTACGATTCGACGAAGCCGTTGCCTCCCGGCAGGTTCCGCGACGACCTCACCGTCATCGGCATGCCGCTCACCGCGATCTGCAACCGTGAATACAGCGACCCGCGTCAGCGTCTTCTGTTCAAGAACATCATGTACGTCGGAGCGCTGACTGCGCTGCTCGACATGGAGGTTGGCGAAACCGAGAAATTGATCGGCGAGGAATTCAAGGGCAAGGACAAGCTGGTTGCTCCGAACATCAAGGCGCTCCACATCGGCCGCAACTACGCGCTCGAGCACTTCACCTGCCCGATCGGGCTGCGGGTGAGACACGCCGACGCGGTCGGCGATCGCATCTACATTGAGGGCAATTCGGCAGCCGCGCTGGGGGCGGTGTACGGCGGCGCCACCGTGTGCGCCTGGTATCCGATCACGCCGTCCTCCTCGCTCGCCGACGCATTCGGCCGACACTGTGCGCGGCTGCGGGTAGATGGCGAGAGCGGCAGCAACCGCTATGCCATCATTCAAGCCGAAGACGAGCTTGCTTCGCTTGGCATCGTCGTCGGAGCGAATTGGAATGGCGCGCGCGCCTTTACGGCCACCTCGGGCCCCGGCATCTCGTTGATGCAGGAGTTTCTTGGCCTTGCCTATTTTGCCGAGGTTCCGGCGGTGATTTTCGACGTGCAACGCGGTGGTCCTTCGACCGGAATGCCGACCCGCACCCAGCAATCAGACATTCTCGTTGCCGCCTACGCCTCCCATGGCGATACCAAGCATGTTCTGCTGCTGCCGGAGGATCCAGCCGAAGCCTTCGAATTTTCGGCTGCCGCGTTCGACCTCGCCGACCGGCTGCAGACGCCGATCTTCGTCATGCTCGATCTGGACATCGGCATGAATCATCGATTGTGCCGACCGCTTACCTGGGAGGCGGGCCGCCGCTACGACCGCGGCAAGGTCATGACCGCGGAGGCTCTCGAGGCTGGTGTGGATTTCGGGCGTTATCTGGATATCGATGGCGATGGCATCCCCTATCGCACCTATCCGGGCACCCACCCCAACCGCGGGTCATTCTTTACCCGCGGATCAACCCGCGACCGCTATGCACGCTACACCGAGGAAGGCGAGCCCTACGTCGACAATATGCAGCGGCTGCTGCGCAAGTTCGAGACCGCCAAGGAACTGGTACCGCACCCGGTACGAGGCAACGCCGGCAAGCCGACCCGCTTTGGCGCAATCTTTTACGGATCGACCAGCCCGGCCATGAGCGAGGCGACCGAGTTACTCAAGATCGATGGCAAGGAGATCGATACGCTTCGAATCCGTGCCTTCCCATTCCACCGAGAGGTCTCTGACTTCGTGGCCGACCACGACGTCGTATTCGTTGTCGAGCAGAACCGCGACGCTCAGCTGCGCACGCTGTTGATGGCGGAATGCAACCTTGACCCGGCTCGATTGGTGCCGGTGCTCCACTATGACGGGACGCCAATCACCGGGCGTTTCATCGCCGACGCCATCGGTGAGCGTCTCGATTCCCTGAAGGTCACCCCACTGCGCAAGGTCGGATCATGACCTACATCGTCAAGCCGCAATTCCATCATCCCGCCCTGCCGAAAAACAAACTCGGCTATACCCATCGCGACTATGAGGGGTCGGTCTCGACCTTGTGTGCAGGCTGCGGGCACGACTCTATCAGCGGCGCCATCATTCAGGCGTGCTATGAGCTCAACCTGCCACCCCATCGCATTGCCAAATTGAGCGGTATCGGCTGCTCGTCCAAGACACCGACCTATTTTCTTGGCAAGTCACACGGCTTTAATTCCGTGCATGGCCGCATGCCTTCGGTGTTGACCGGCGCCAATCTTGCCAATCGTGACCTCATTTATCTCGGTGTATCGGGCGATGGCGATACGGCTTCGATCGGGCTTGGTCAGTTCGCCCACGCGATCCGACGTGGCGTCAACATGGTCTATATCGTAGAGAATAATGGGGTCTACGGACTGACCAAGGGGCAGTTTTCCGCCACCGCCGATCGCGGCTCGAAAAGCAAGCGCGGGGTCGTCAATTCCGACAGTTCGATCGACCTCGCGGCTCTCGCGCTGCAACTGGGTGCGACCTTCGTGGCCCGCAGCTTCTCCGGCGACAAGCGTCAACTGGTGCCATTGATCAGCGCTGCGGTCGAACATCGCGGCGCCGCCTTCATCGACGTGATCTCGCCCTGCGTCGCCTTCAACAATCATCCGGGCTCCACCAAGAGCTTCGACTATGTCCGAGAGCATAACGAGGCGGTGAACCGGCTCGACTTCATCACCGGGCGCGACCCGATCAACATCGACTACGAACCCGGCACAGTTGAGATCGTAGAGCAGCACGACGGATCAAAGCTGACGCTGCGCAAGCTCGCCGCCGAATACGACATCCACGACCGGATCGGTGCGATGGGCTATCTTCAGGAGCGCGCAGCGGCCGGTGAGATCGTAACCGGGCTGCTGTATGTCGAGCTCGATTCAGAAGATCTCCACGACCATCTGGGGACCGTCGACACGCCGCTCAACGCCTTGACCGAAGTGCAGCTCTGCCCCGGTTCGGCCACCCTCGACAAGATCAACGCGAGCCTGCGCTGACGTGCTGCGGTTGCCGCTCTCTGTCGCCGGCGTCAGATCGACGGCACGCTGAACGCTTGCCGGTGGTCCACAGAATTCCAGCCGCGGTTTCGCCAGCAAAGTCTGATTGGGCGCCATTGACCGCGGGTGCTTTGCCACAAAGTGCGGTACAATTGCCAAAAAGGTAGGAGGTCCGAATCATCGGGAGGGCCCCATGGCCACGCTTTTCCAGCGACAACTGGCCATCTATGCCAGTTATCACCGCGACCCCCACAACCGGGCCACGCATTTCATCGGAATACCGGTGATTGTGTTTTCATTGCTGGTCCCTCTCGCGCTTTGGCGAATTCCCGTTGGCGGTTTGGATCTTTCGGCCGCTTGGTTTGTGGCCGCCGTCGAGGTCGCCGGCTGGGTGCTGCTCGACTGGTCCATCGGTCTTGCGATGCTCGTCGTCATGGTGCCGATGCTGCTGATCGCCGACTGGATTGGGGCCAATTTCCCGGTTGGAGCGAGCTGGCTGATTTTTGTGACGTTCTTCGCTGTGGGCTGGGCTTTCCAGCTCGTCGGGCATCACTTCGAGGGCCGTCGGCCGGCGTTGGTCGATAACCTGTTCCAAGCCTTTATCGGTCCGATGTTCATCATGGCCGAGACGCTGCTGGCGTTGGGCCTGCGCCGCGATCTCAAACCAATCGTCGAAAACGCCGAAAGCCGAACCGTGTAGCGACGGGGCCGATCTCATCGAGTATCGCTGCGCGCCACCTGCGAATCTTTCTGGCAAACCCAAGCTTACCGATCGTCAGCCATTGGGGGGTCGCCCGTCCAGCTTGCGCAGCCGCACCCCCGGCCCGCCGCCATTCTCTGGAATGAATTCAATGCCGGCGGTGTGAAGGGCGCGTTCCAGCGCGTCAATGGTCGGCGAATTCGCCTTCAAGGCGCCACGCGCCGCTTCCAGGCGCTTGATGGTTGGCAATGAGACTCTTGATGCTTGCGCCAGGTCCTTCTGGTCCCAGCGTAGCAGTGCGCGTGCCGCCCGTATTTGTTCACTGGTCAGCAATCTGTCCTCGTGACAGTACATTAAAGCAGAGGGGCCATGACTGGTTCCGACCGCATCCGGACCTCCGATTGAGGCGTATGGTACGATTGGTACCCGGCGCCGGATCCCGGCCCCTCCCAAGACCGGCCGGGGCCCATCCGACCGCTAGTCTGACTTGCCGCGCTCGGCAAGAGGAGAGCCTCGGCGTTGACGCACTTGTGTGATGGGGATCTCGCCCACCAGCCATGCGTCTCGGTTCCGCTTGGGCGAAAGCGGAGGCCGCAAGGACACCTATATCGCCATTGACGCGGCGCGGGCCGGACCATCTGCCCTCACGGCGCGCGGCCAGATCTTGGCGCCAAGATGACGGACTTGATCAGCCGATCGCTCGCACCCGCAAGTGCCGATCCGTTACTCGGACAGGGCCTCTTCGATGGAATCGTAGCGTTGAGGGTCGAACCCAAGCAGGTTCCAAGACTGAAGCATGTGCGGCGGGAGCGGCGCGGTCACGTCGATGGTTCCGCCCCGCGGATGGGGCACGACGATGCGGCGGGCCAACAGATGCAGTCGGTTCTGCACTCCGCCTGGGAGATCCCAATTTTCCTTCGAGAAGTATTTGGGATCGCCGACGATTGGATGCCCGATATGGGCGCAATGGGCCCGCAGCTGATGGGTGCGACCAGTCACTGGCTTAAGCGACAGCCAACCGAGCTTGCGCGCAGCGGCTTCCACGACCGCATAGTAGGTCACTGCATGACTAGCACCCTTCTCGCCGTGACGTGCGATGCGCATGCGAGCATCGCCCTCCTGGTCTTCCTTGAGCAGAAAAGTAGAGATGCGCCCCTGCGCGGGTTTGGGCACTCCGGCGACCAGCGCCCAATAGATTTTGCGCGCCGAGCGTGAGCGCAGCGTTTTGGCCAAGGCGGCAGCCGCAAAACGGGTCTTGGCCACCATCAGACAGCCAGCGGTATCCTTGTCGAGCCGGTGCACCAAGCGCGGCCGCTGGCCGTCAGCCCCGCGCAGCGCGCCGAGCATGCCGTCGACATGCCGGACTGTTCCGGAGCCCCCCTGCACGGCGAGCCCGAATGGTTTGTTGAGCACCAATACGTCGGCGTCTTCGAACAGGGTGATGGACTTTAGAAAGTCCCGTGTCTGCTCCGCGTCGGCGCCGCCGGGGCCAGCCTTTTGGGGAGCCAGCCGCAGCGGCGGAATGCGCACGACCTGCCCGGACTCGAGCCGATCCTTGGGTTGCGCCCGACGGCCGTCGACGCGCAGCTCGCCTTTGCGGATCACGCGCTGAATATGCGAGAAGGCGAGCTGAGGAAATCGCGCCTCCAGAAACCGATCAACCCGCATACCGGCCTCGTCGGGTCCCACCTTCACTGTCTGGACGCCCGTCAGGGGAGCCTGCGCGGCCGTCTGCCGCTCCGTCTTTCTGATCGGCTTCACGTTATTGGCTGGCCGGTCTCGTTGTTGGGTTCGCATCAGCTGCAGCCTCCGCGTTCGGCTCGAAGCTTGGCCCAGTATTCCAGCCGCTTTCGGATCTCTCGCTCGAAGCCGCGTTCGGGCGGCTGATAGAATGTCTGGCGGCCGAGCGTTTCGGGAAAGTAGTCCTGACCCGAAAAGGCGTCCGGCTCATCGTGATCATAGGCATAGCCTCGGCCGTAACCTTCGGCCTGCATCAGCCGGGTCGGAGCATTGAGAATGTGCTTGGGCGGCGGCAACGATCCGGCCCGTCGGGCAGTCTCGAGAGCCTCGCCGTAGGCCCGATAGGCGGCGTTCGACTTGGGTGCGGTGGCGATATAGATCACAGCCTCGGCAATGGCGAGTTCGCCTTCGGGAGAACCGAGAAAATCGTAGGCGTCCTTGGCCGCATTGGCGACGACGAGCGCCTGTGGATCTGCCAGTCCGACATCCTCGATCGCCATGCGAACCACGCGGCGAGCGATATAGAGCGGATTTTCGCCGGCATCGAACATGCGGCAAAGGTAGTAGAGAGCCGCGTCAGGATCAGAGCCGCGCACCGACTTGTGCAGCGCCGAGATGAGATTGTAGTGGCCGTCCTGTGATTTGTCGTAGAGCGGCGCGCGCCGCTGCACCACGGCCTGCATGGCGACCGGGTCAAAGATTTCGTCTGGGCGCGCTGCGCGCCAGATTTCCTCCGCCAGCGTCAGCGCCGCGCGGCCGTCGCCATCCGCCATCGCCACCAGCATGGCTCTGGCATCCGGCTGGAGCGGCAATTTGCGCCCCTCGATCGCCTCGGCACGCGACAACAGTTTCTCGATCGCGAGCAAATCAAGCGGCTTGAAGATAAGCACGCGGGCCCGCGACAGGAGAGCCGCATTGAGCTCGAAGGATGGATTTTCGGTCGTCGCCCCGACCAGAATGACGGTGCCGTCCTCCATCACCGGCAGAAAAGAATCTTGTTGCGCTCGGTTGAACCGGTGGATCTCGTCGACGAACAACAGTGTCCCTTGGCCGCTCTGGCGCCGGATCCTGGCCTGATCAAACACCTTCTTGAGATCAGCGACGCCGGAAAATATCGCGGAAATCTGCTCGAAATGCAGTTGAGTTTCGTGCGCCAGCAGCCGCGCCACAGTGGTCTTGCCGGTCCCCGGCGGGCCCCAGAGAATCAACGAACCAAGCGAGCCCGTCGCCAGCATCCGGCTCAGGGCCCCGTCGGGTCCGAGCAGATGATCCTGGCCGACCACCTCTGAAAGCCGCGCTGGCCGCAATCGATCAGCGAGCGGCCGCGGTGCCTGCTGGTCGAGGCCGGCCGCTTCAAACAGATTCGGACTGCTACGCTCCCGTCGAGGGCTCATCCACTAATCACGGCTGAAATCTCCTGGCCGCCGCGCAAGATCGTCACCCGCCACAACCGACTCGAATCGCGAGTCACGCGCTCGAGATCCCGGGTCCGCACGATCTTCTCGTTGTTGACCGAAACAATGATATCACCGCGCTGGAAACCGAAGGTGCTGGCCGTGGACCGCTCGCCGACATCGACAATGATAACCCCTTCGGCCGATGAATCGAGCTGGAACTCCTCAGCAAGCGCCGGCGACAGATTGGCCACCTTGGCTCCGAGGAATGGCGAGCGCGAGCGAATCACCAACTCCTCGCGCGGCGTTTCGGGCGCCGTCTCAAGCGCCACGTCAAGATGCAATTCCTTGCCGGTCCGCATCACGTCGACACGCGTTGTGCCGCCGAAAGGCCGGGTGGCAAAGCGGTAGTCGAACGCGTTGGGATCTTCGACGCCCTGCCCGTCGACTGCCACGATCACGTCGCCACTGTGCAGCCCGGCGCGCGCCGCCGGGCTCGAAGCCACGACATTGGCAACCAGCGCACCGCTGGGGCGCGGCAGGCCAAGACCCTCGGCGATCTCGCTGGTAATGACCTGGAGTTTGGCCCCCAGCCACGGCCGCCGCACCGCCGTGCCCCCACCGGCGGCCGAGGCCACAACCACTCGAACCATGTTTGCCGGAATGGCAAATCCAATCCCCTGCGAGCCGCCCGAGCGCGAGAAGATTGCAGTATTGATGCCGATCAACCGCCCCCTGAGATCAACCAAGGCGCCGCCGGAATTGCCCGGATTGATCGCGGCATCGGTCTGAATAAAGAACTGATAGTCGCTAATGCCGACCTGGGTGCGGGCAAGCGCCGAGACAATGCCGTGAGTCACCGTCTGACCGACCGCAAACGGATTGCCGATCGCGAGCACGATGTCTCCGACCTGCAGTTCGTCGGAATTGCCGAATTCCAATGCTGGAAACCGCTCATGAGAGTCCTTGAGGCGGAGCACCGCGAGGTCCGTGCGGCTGTCCTTGAGCACGATCTCCGCCTCGAACTCGCGTTTGTCCGGCAACGCCACCTTGACTTCGTTTGCCCCTTCGATGACGTGATTGTTGGTCACTACCAGTCCGTTCGGGTCGACGATCACGCCCGATCCGAGCGAACGCTGTACCTGCTCGCGAGGCAATCCGCCGCCCCCGAAGAATTGGCGAAAGAACTGGTCCTCGAAAAACGGATTGCGGTTCTCGACCACCTTGGCCGCATAAACGTTGACAACCGCCGGAGCCACTCGCGCCACCAGCGGGGCAAACGAGAGCTGCATCTCGACCGTCGAAGCCGGCAGACGGCGCTCCTCGCCGAAAACGGTGCCGCCGGCCAATGGCAGCATCAAAAACGCGGCGGCAAGCCATCCGAGCACGCGCGGATTGAACATCATGGTGCGATTCCCCAGGCAGACAGCCCTATATATCGATCCGGTCCAGCGAATTGAAGATGCCACAGGCCCGCAAAAAGCCTACACGCAGCGCCGCCGATGAGATCCATACCGTCACAGCCGGTGCACGCCAATGCGAGGTCGAACGGAGGCAACACCCGACGAATGGGGCAGCCCCGGGGTTGCCTTGCCGGGCTCCGAGCTGGCGGCGATCGGCCCCGGATCGACCCGCGCCGCTCGCCAACACACCGCGCCGGTTGACGACCGCGCCATGCGTCGAGTGCCATCTGACCGAATCCAAACGAGTGATCGCATCGCCTGAGGCGCGCCGCGCAGTTGGCGGGAGGCCAGCGGAAGCGGGCATGATCCCCGCGTCGCGATCAACCGCCGCAATAGCTTGCCGGCCAGTCGCGGACTGCATTGTCAGGTTGCTGCGTCGAGCGGTCATCTCGTTCGCCGGCCTGCTATCGTTGCCGGGCGGATGCGTCAGACAGCGAGCGCTTGCTGCCCCACCATAAATTCGAGAGACGCCCATCTGTTTGGTGGGTTTGCCAGATACCGGCAACGAAGCCGTTGTCGAACCGGACAGCTTCAGGCGGCACGAACGGGTGGCACGAGCCAATCGAGCAGGGCAATCAACTCGGTTTGCCGTGACACACCGGTTTTGGCGAAAATGTTCTGCAAGTGTGTGCGGATGGTGTGTTCGGACACCTCGAGTGAGGCAGCGGCTTTCGAGATGGTATCGCCCTTGGCCAATTGATTGAGCAATCTGGATTCGGCAGGCGTCAATCCGAAACTTTTGGCAACGGCGCCGAGATCTGGAGCCGGCCGCCCCCCGGCCGCGGTGACGAACACGCCGGCGATCGCCTGCGGCACGAGCCGGGTTCGAAGTTCGCCACGCGCGAGCGGCAACACATGGGCGGTGACGACGTCGCCGGCCGGACCGGTCAGCGGCAGACCGATGCCGCTGGTGCCGATCTTGACTTCGTTGGTCTGGGCCATCAGCACGGCGGTGAGAAGATCGGCGGTTCGCTTGGGATCAGTTGCCAAGAGGTGACCTTGCACGGATCTGATCGGAGCCCCCTTGCGGAACATGTCTTGCGCGAGTTCGTTGGCGTGAAGAATTCGCCCCTTCTCAGCGACAATGACGACGCCGATCGTAAACGTATCAAGGGTGGCGCTCAGCGCCCTGGCCTCCAAGGTCTTCATGTCCATCAGATCGCTGATCGTGACCGCACGCCGGATATGGGGCGCGAGCGTGCGCATGACATCGATCTCGCGGTCGGTGATCACGCCGACTTCCTGGTGACGTGAACCGGCGAATAGTCCGAGGCGAGCCGGATCGCGTAAGACAATGGACTGTATCGCATCGCGTATTCCCTGCGGCTGCGCCCATTCGCGATAAATCGGATGATCGAGGAAAGTCTCCTCATCCATGCTACGGGAGAGCACGATCGGCTCGTCCAGTGAATTGCGACCAATCGCCAGGTTGCGATAGAAATATTTGAGCTCGGGAATCTTTCTCGGCAGGCGACTGAGCGGCGGAACGCTGAGCTTGACCCGCGACTTCTGGCCATAAAGATCGAGCACGAAAATGGCCGTATGAAAGCATCCGATCGCCGTCCCGATGTTCTGCATGGTGGCCGGCCAATTGGCCGGCTCGATGGTGCAATCATAAATCGATCCGATCAGGTCGGAAAAATCCGACGCGGATAGCACTCGCATCAGGCCGCGTCCTTGACAGTGTGGTCGGATGAATGGTTGGTGCGCCGGCCAGCACACGGACGAACACCGCGGTTGGCTCGACCTGCAAGCCCGCGTCGCGACAAACATCTCAGCGCGTCTCGCAACGCCCGGTGCCGATCCGGCGACCGATGAAGTCGACTCTGCCGCGCCATGCCGCCACCACATAATGCGCCTTGAGCGCATCACCACTTGACGCAATCAGCACCCAGCCAAAGCACTTGGCCGAGCTTCTGGAGCATTTGCACTATTCGGCACAATACTTCATAAACCGCCTCCGTGCTGTCAACAGACCTCGGCGGCAAAGTCAAGGGGGAAGTGACGCATTGTAGCAATGACCAGGCCCCGCCGCGCGCCCACACCCAAGGGCCAGCCGCGGCTGACGTGTAGTTTCGGCCAGCGGTTCGCCCGGCTGGTCGCATGTTGACCCTGTTGGTCGGTCCTCAACCTGCTTTGAGGCGTTCGCGGACCGCCTGGCAGGCTGCTGATTTCATTGCTGAATGCCGTGGGAGGCCGCAATGGAGAGATATTGGCTGAAAAATTATCCGGCCGGAGTGCCGGCGGAGATCGATGCGGACGCCTATCGTTCGATCCCCCATCTCTTCGCGGAGAGTGTTGAAAAATATGCTGACCGTACCGCCTACATCTGGCGGGGGTCAGGCCTGAGTTTCGCGGCGGTCGACCGCCTGTCCCGCGATCTGGCGGCTTGGCTGCAAAGTCGCGGACTGACCAAGGGCACGCGGATTGCGCTGATGATGCCCAACGTTTTGCAATATCCGGTGGCCATCTTCGGCGCGTTACGCGCCGGCTGCATCATCGTCAACGTGAATCCACTGTATACAGTTCACGAACTGGAATACCAACTTGCGGATTCTGGCGCAGAAGCCATCATCGTCCTTGAAAACTTCGCTGCGACGGTCGAGCAGGCCATCGCCCGAAGGCCCTTGCGCCATGTTGTTGTTGCGAGTCTCGGTGACCTTGTGGGGCTTAAGGGCGCGTTGATCAATCTGGTCGTCCGGCGATGGAAGAAACTGATTCCGGAGTGGCACATACCGGACGCGGTGGGCTTCAGGTCGGTCCTGTCCGATGGTTCCCGGCTACCTCTTGATCCGGTCGACATTGGCCCGGACGATATTGCGTTCCTGCAATACACCGGCGGGACGACCGGCGTCTCGAAGGGAGCGATCCTCCTCCATCGCAACATCCTGGCCAACCTCAGCCAGGTTTCGGCGTGGTTTGCTCCAGCCCAGCGCGATAATGAGCCGGAAATTCTGGTCACGCCGCTGCCGCTCTATCACAGCTTCGCTCTGACCGCGAACTGCCTTTACCAGCTCAAGCAGGGCGGCACCATCATTCTGATCACCAATCCGCGCGACATCGCTGGATTCGTCAAAGAGCTGTCGCGCGAAAAATTCACGGCGATCACCGGGATCAACACACTTTACAATGCGCTGCTCAGCCACCCCGATTTTTCTAAGATCGACTTTTCGAGGCTGCGGATGGCGACCGCCGGCGGGATGGCGGTGCAAAGCGCGGTGGCCGAGCGATGGAAGAACGCAACGGGCGTTGCCATCCTTGAAGGATACGGTCTGAGCGAGGCCTCCCCGGTCGTGACCATCAATCCGGTCAACGGCCATGACGGGCCGGCCAACACCATTGGTCTGCCGCTGCCCTCGACCGCCGTCACCATCCGCGACGATGCCGGTCAAATTCTACCCGTTGGCGAGGTCGGTGAAATCTGCGTGTCGGGTCCGCAAGTCATGCAAGGCTACTGGAACCGGCCGGACGAAACGGCGCGCGTGCTGACAATGGACGGAGCTCTCAAAACCGGCGACCTCGGCTGCATGGATGAGCGCGGTTTTGTGAGAATCGTCGATCGCAAGAAGGACATGATCCTGGTCTCGGGCTTCAATGTCTACCCGACCGAGATAGAGGATGTGGTTGCCAAGCTGCCGGGCGTGTTTGAATGCGCCGTTATCGGGGTGGCGGATCAAAAATCCGGCGAGGCTCCCAAATTATTCGTTGTCAGGAAGGATGCCAATCTCACTGAGGCCGACATTATCGCCCATTGCCGCCAATACCTGACGGCCTACAAAATTCCCCGGCATGTGGAGTTTCGTGACACTCTGCCAAAAACCAACGTTGGCAAAATATTGCGACGCCAACTCAAGGAGGAGGCCTCGAGCCTTTCGGGTTGAGAGCCTCCGATCGGAACGCCGTCATGAACCCGGCGGGTGACGTCGGCGCGCTTGGGACAGGCAACCTTGCTCTGTTTGCCGGGTTTCAATCCAGCGCCGACACGGCCGGCCGGACCAACCAGCAGCGCCCGCGTTTGCAACGTCGCCGGCCGGCAGCCTCGCAGACGCCCGATCGATGCGGATCATAGCGCAGGCGCGCATCATCGTATGGCTATCTGTTTGCGTGCCCTGATCAGAGACAGGGAGCCGAACGGCTTGCAGTCAGGCGGCAGCTGGCGCCGCCGAATCCGAGCCGGCAGCGGAGGCTGCTTGCTGACCCTTGGCCTCGACATCGCGATCGACAAATTCGATCACGGCAACTGGCGCGGAATCGCCATAGCGAAACCCTGCCTTGAGGACGCGGGTATAGCCGCCGTGGCGTTCTTTGTAACGGGGGCCGAGCACATCAAACAGCTTCTTCACCATGGCGACGTCGCGCAGCTGCGAGATGGCCTGGCGGCGGGCATGCAGGTCGCCGCGCTTACCGAGCGTGATCAGCTTTTCGACGATCGGCCGCAGGTCCTTGGCCTTAGGCAAGGTCGTGGTGATCTGCTCATGTTTGATCAGCGCGGCCGCCATATTGGCGAACATGGCGCGGCGGTGCTCCGGCTTTCGATTGAGCTTGCGATAGACTTTGCCGTGACGCATCGCCGCGTCCTCCTATTCGCGATCGCGGTTGAGTGTTGCGGGCGCCGGCCTCGAACCTTGAGATGATCCGACGGCACCCGCATTTGATCAGTAGTGGTCCTCGAAGCGCTTGGAAAGCTCCTCGATGTTCTCCGGCGGCCAGCCCGGCACTTCCATGCCGAGGTGCAGACCCATCTGGGCCAGGACTTCTTTGATCTCATTGAGCGACTTGCGACCGAAATTCGGCGTGCGCAGCATTTCGGCCTCGGTCTTCTGAACCAGGTCACCGATGTACACGATGTTATCGTTCTTCAGACAATTGGCCGAACGCACCGACAACTCGAGCTCGTCGACTTTCTTGAGGAAGGCCGGATTGAAGGCAAGGTCCGGGATGGTCTCCGCGGTCACCTCCTTCTTGGGCTCCTCGAAGTTGACGAATACGTTGAGCTGGTCCTGCAGAATGCGCGCCGCATAGGCGAGCGCGTCCTCGGGCGAGACCGAACCGTTAGTCTCGATCGACAGCGTGAGCTTGTCGTAGTCGAGGATCTGGCCTTCGCGGGTATTCTCGACCTTGTAGGAAACCCGGCGCACCGGGGAGAACAGGCTGTCCACCGGGATCAAGCCGATCGGCGCGTCTTCGGGGCGATTGCGCTCGGCCGGCACGTAGCCCTTACCGGTATTGACCGTGAATTCCATCCGGATCTCAGAGCCCTCGTCGAGGTGGCAGAGCACGAGGTCCGGATTGAGCACGACCACGTCGCCCACGGTCTGGATATCGCCGGCGCTAACCTGACCGGGCCCCTGCTTCTTCACCACCATTCGCTTGGGGCCGTCGCCCTGCATCTTGATGGCGATATCCTTGATGTTGAGCACGATGTCGGTGACGTCCTCGCGCACTCCCGGGATTGAGGAGAATTCGTGCAGGACGCCGTCGATGTGCACCGACTGCACGGCCGCGCCCTGGAGCGAGGACAGCAGGATACGGCGCAACGCGTTACCGAGAGTGAGGCCGAAGCCACGTTCAAGCGGCTCGGCAATCACGGTGGCCAAGCGCTTCGGATCGCTACCCAGTAGGATCTGGAGCTTGTTCGGCCGAATGAGTTCTTGCCAGTTCTTCTGGATCACTTCAGTCACCCAATCCGTTGCGCGGCACCCAGCGTGCTGGCGCCCCACTCCGCCCGGTGGGAAAGAAACGGCGGCGCCGGACGGCCGAGCCATCCGCCGGAAGCAAAATTGTCACACCCGCCGGCGCTTACGCGGTCGGCAACCGTTATGCGGGATGGGGGTCACATCGCGGATCGACGTGATGGTAAATCCCGCAGCCTGCAACGCTCGCAGCGCGGATTCGCGCCCCGAGCCCGGGCCCGCCACCTCGACTTCGAGCGTGCGCATGCCATGCTCCATGGCCTTCTGGGCCGCGTCCTCGGCCGCCACCTGGGCCGCGAACGGTGTCGATTTGCGCGACCCCTTGAAGCCCTTGGTCCCGGCCGACGACCAGGCGATGGTATTACCCTGCGCGTCGGTGATGGTGATCATCGTGTTGTTGAACGACGCATTCACATGCGCGACGCCCGAGGCGATGTTCTTGCGCTCACGGCGACGGACGCGGGTCGGTTCCTTGCCCATGCTCAATCCCTTCGGCGTGGTTCCGGTCGCGCCGGACCCCTGTCACTCGTTTGAACCCTGTTGCGCCCCTTCACCCGCGTCGTCCGCCTATTTCTTCTTGCCGGCGATCGGCTTGGCGGGTCCCTTGCGGGTGCGGGCGTTGGTATGGGTGCGCTGCCCGCGCACCGGCAGACCGCGGCGGTGGCGCAGGCCGCGATAGCAGCCCAGATCCATCAGCCGCTTGATGTTCATGTTGACCTCGCGGCGCAGATCGCCCTCAACGATGAAGTCGCGGTCGATCATCTCGCGGATCTGCAGGACCTCCTGATCGGTCAGTTGCGAGACCCGGCGAGGGGCCGGAATTCCGACCTTGTGGACAATATCCTGCGCCTTTTTCGGTCCGATCCCATGGATATATTGCAGCGCGATAACGACGCGCTTGTTGGTTGGAATGTTGACACCAGCTATACGGGCCACGATCTCTGCTCCTGCTGCCGGCCGCCACCATTGCCGGCCTCGTTGGCGCCGGCCTCACGCCGGCCCGCCGCCAATCTGCGTCTAACTGGAACGGCACAAACGCCGACAGGACGCTGCCGACCCCCGCCCCGAGGCCCGGCATCGTCTGCTAGCTGTCGCCAAACGGATGCCGGGTATTAATGGATAAAGCCTGCTTTCGTCAACCTCGGCGGCCTACTGACGCGCCGGATTAAGCTGTTCCTCCAGAATGGCGTTGATGGCGGCGGTGACCTCCCTAATCGGCCGCATGCCATCGACGGTGCGCAACACACCCCGGCTCGCGTAATAGTCGATGAGCGGCGCGGTCTGCGCCCGATATGCGGCAAGGCGCCGGCGCAGGACCTCGGCGTTGTCATCGGGCCGCAACGGCTGGCCCCGCGCGGCCATCTCGGCGATGCGGCTCTCGATCCGACGCGCCAGCACCTCCTCATCGACCTTCAATTCGATCACCGATTCGAGCTTGAGGCCCTTGGCGGCCAGCATCCGGTCAAGCGCCTGTGCCTGGGCGACGGTCCTTGGAAATCCGTCCAGAATGAAGCCGGCGTGCGCGTCCTCCCGCTCGGCGCGTTCCGACACCAAGGCGACCACGACGTCGTCGGGTACGAGTTCGCCGCGCGCCATGATCTCCTTGACCTGCCGACCCAGCGGGTTGTCGGCCGTCACCGCCGCCCGTAGCATGTCGCCGGTCGCCAGTTGCACGATCCCGTGTTTCTCGACGAGAAGCTTGGCCTGAGTGCCCTTGCCGGCGCCCGGCGGCCCGAGCAGGATTAATCTCATCTCCGCCGGCCCCGAAGCTTCGCACGCTTGATGAGTCCCTCATACTGGTGAGCCAGCAGGTAACCCTGGATCTGGGCAACGGTGTCCATGGTCACGCTGACAACGATTAGGAGCGACGTCCCGCCAAAGTAGAACGGCACTGCCGCATAGGTAACGAGGATCTCCGGGATAAGACAGACGGCCGCCAGATAAAGCGCGCCGACCACGGTGATGCGCGACAGCACATAGTCGATGTATTCGGCGGTACGCTCACCCGGCCTGATGCCCGGAATAAAGCCGCCATGTTTCTTCAGATTATCGGCGGTCTCGGTCGGGTTGAAGACGATCGCGGTGTAGAAAAAAGCAAAGAACACGATCAACCCGATATAGAGCACCATGAAGAGGGGGCGCCCATGACCGAGTTGCGAGGTGATTGTCGTCAGCCACTCGGGTCCGTGCCCGGCATTGAAATTGGCGACCGTGGTCGGCAACAACAGCAGCGATGAGGCAAAGATCGGCGGAATCACGCCGGACGTATTGAGCTTTAAGGGCAGATGCGAGGACTGGCCCTCGAACATCTGGTGGCCGACCTGCCGCTTGGGATATTGGATCAGCAGTCGACGTTGCGCCCGCTCCATGAACACGATGAATCCGATCACCACGACGGCCACCGCCAGCACCAGCAGAATGAGACCAGTCGAGAGCGCGCCCTGACGGCCGAGTTCGAAGGTATTGAACAGCGCCCGGGGCAATTCGGCGACGATTCCCGACAGGATGATCAGTGAGATGCCGTTGCCGATGCCGCGCGAGGTCACCTGCTCACCGAGCCACATCAGGAACATGGTGCCGCCGGTCAGCGTAATCACCGTTGAGATCCGGAAGAAGAAACCCGGATTGGTCACGACGCTGCCGGCTCCTTCGAGCCCGATCGAGATGCCATAGGCCTGGAAGGCCGCCAGCAGTACGGTCAGATAGCGCGTGTACTGGTTGATCGTCTTTCGACCCTGCTCGCCTTCCTTCTTGAGCGCCTCGAGCGTCGAAGACACTGTGGTCATCAACTGGATGATGATCGAGGCCGAGATGTACGGCATGATGTTGAGCGCAAAGATCGCCATCCGGTGGATGCCGCCACCGGAGAACATGTTGAACATGCCGAGAATGCCGCCCGACTGAGTATTGAAGATCTGATCCCAGGCGGCGGGATCGATCCCAGGCAACGGTATATAAGTGCCGAAGCGGTAGACCAGCAGGGCGCCGAGCGTGAACCAGATCCGCTTCTTGAGTTCCTCGGCCTTGGCCAGCGCCGAAAAATTCAGGTTGGCTGCTAATTGCTCCGCTGCCGAGACCATGTGGAACGCTCCCGTTGCCGACTTGACCGAGCGGCCGATGACCGTCGTACCAGCCGCTGTGGCTATATGGGGATCAAGCGGCGGTTTCGCCCGTCTGCGCGGGCGGCAATAGAATCTTTACGGATCCACCAACCTTTTCAACGGCGGCCACCGCGGATTTCGAGGCCCCTGCGACCTCGAAGGCGAGCCGGGCGGTGATTTCACCATTGCCAAGCAGCCGCACACCGTCATGCGCGCGACGCAACACGCCTGCCTTGACGAGCGCCGCCACGTCGATCACCGCCTTGGGATCGAGCTTGCCGGCATCGACGGCCTGTTGAACGCGGCCGAGATTGATCTCGTTGAAGTGCTTGGCAAACAGGTTGTGGAAGCCGCGCTTGGGAAGTCGGCGATGCAGCGGCATCTGGCCGCCCTCGAACCCCTTGATGGCAACGCCCGAGCGGGCCTTCTGCCCTTTGACGCCTCGCCCCGCGGTCTTGCCCTTGCCGGAGCCGATGCCACGGCCGACCCGTTTGGAAGTCTTGCGCGCGCCCTCGTTGTCGCGCAGTTGCGTGAGCTTCATCGTTTGCCTCCCGATGTCGCAGTGGCGCTGCGGTCACCCCCGCGCTCTATGGCTTGCTCGAGCACTTGGACCAGATGGTGGACTTTGGCAATCATGCCGCGGGTCGCCGGCGTATCCGGCAGCCGAGCGACGCGGCCGATCCGGTTGAGGCCGAGCCCGATCAGCGTCTGGCGCTGATCTCCTCGGCGACGCATGGGGCTTCCGATCTGCCGCACGGTGATGGTCTTGTCTGCCATGTTGGTTCCTCAACTGTCCGCGATCGCCTCGCGGGCGATCATTCCGCGGTCGCGGTCTCACCGTCACCGTCGCGGCGGCGAGCCTGAAGCGTCGACACCTTGATGTTGCGACGGGCCGCAACGGCACGCGGACTATCCTGGCGGCCCAACGCATCGAAGGTCGCCCGTACCATGTTGTAGGGATTGGACGAACCGATCGACTTCGCCACTACGTCCTGCATCCCGAGCGTCTCGAACACCGCCCGCATGGGGCCGCCGGCAATGATGCCGGTTCCGGGCGGGGCGGCGCGCAGAAACACCTTGCCGGCACCGTGGCGACCGAGCACGTCGTGATGCAGCGTGCGGCCCTCGCGCAGCGGAACCCGCACCAGGTTACGTTTGGCTGAATCGGTGGCCTTGCGGATCGCCTCGGGGACTTCCCGCGCCTTGCCGTGCCCGAAGCCCACCCGGCCTTTCTGGTCACCGACGACAACCAGCGCCGCAAAACCGAAGCGCCGGCCGCCCTTGACCACCTTGGCCACCCGATTGATATGCACGAGCTTGTCGACGAACTCGCTCTCGCGCTCTTCGCGCTCGCGTTCACGTGCCATTGGATCGTTCCGTTCTCAATTGCGGGCTTCGACGCCCTGTCAAAACATCGCGCATCAGAAGACGAGCCCCTCTTCCCGCGCGGCATCAGCCAGGGCCTTGACCCGCCCGTGGAATAGGAAGCGGCCGCGATCGAACACGACCTGCTTGACGCCCTTGGCGCGGGCCCGTTCGGCGATCAGTTTGCCGACCGCCTTGGCGGCGGCGATGTCGGCGCCGGTCTTGAGATCCTCGCGCAGGGGCTTTTCGAGCGAGGAAGCCGCCACCAGCGTCGTCCCCTTGGCGTCGTCGATCAGCTGCGCGTAGATGTGCTGCGAGGAGCGATGCACGCTCAACCGCAACCGGCCGCCCGCGGCCTTGACGGCACGCCGGACCCGGGCGGCGCGGCGTTCGGCGGTGGTATTAAATTTCGCCATCGTCGGCTCCCGTCACTTCTTCTTGCCTTCCTTGCGGAAGACATACTCATCGGAATATTTGATGCCCTTGCCCTTGTAGGGCTCCGGCGGCCGGTATGAGCGGATTTCGGCGGCCACTTGACCAACCTTTTGCTTGTCGATCCCGCTGATCACGATCTCGGTCGGCCGGGGAGTCACAATGGTAATGCCATCCGGGATCGCATAGACGACATCGTGGCTGTAACCAAGCGAAAGCTGCAGCTTCTTGCCCTGCAGAGCGGCGCGGTAACCCACCCCGCTGATCTCCAGCCGCCGCTCGAAGCCCTTGGTGACCCCGGTCACGAGGTTTTGGACCAGCGAGCGTGACAGCCCCCACATCGCCCGCGCCCGGGGGGTCGTCGCGCGCGGGTCGACCCGGATCGCCGTTCCTTCCAGCTTCGGCGTCACGTCGTCGTGGAGCACGACCTGCAGGGCTCCCTTGGGTCCCTTGATCTTGACGGTCTGCCCCTCGACGGCGGCGCTGACGCCGCTTGGCACGCTCACCGCCTTCTTACCAATGCGCGACATCATCGCACCTCTTTAGAGCCCTAGAACACGGTGCACAGGATCTCGCCGCCGACATTGTGATCGCGTGCGTCGTGATCGGCCATGACCCCCTTGGGGGTCGACAGGATGGCAACACCGAGACCGTTATTGACGCGCGGCAGCGCCCGAACCGAGGCATAGACGCGTCGGCCCGGCTTGGAAACCCGGGAGATTTCCCGGATCACCGGCGAGCCATCGTAATATTTGAGCTCGATCTCGAATTCGGTCCGCCCGTTGTCGTATTCGACCGTTGCGTAGCCGCGGATATAGCCCTCGCTCTTGAGCACGTCGAGCACCCGAGCCCGCAGGCGCGAGCCCGGCGTCGAGACCCTGGATTTCTTGCGCATCTGCGCATTGTGGATACGCGCAATCATGTCGCCGAGCGGATCATTGAGTGCCATGGCGAGCCCCTCCTACCAACTCGACTTGACGAGACCGGGGATCAGGCCCTTCGAACCCAATTCCCGCAGCGCGATGCGGCTGAGCTTGAGCTTGCGATAGAAGCCGCGCGGCCGCCCGGTGACCTCGCAGCGATTGCGGATGCGGGTCGCAGAAGAATTGCGCGGCATCTGCGCGAGCTTCAGCGCGGCTGCAAACCGCTCTTCCATCGGCAACGTCTTGTCGCCGGCGATCGATTTGAGCCGCGCGCGCCGGCCGGAATATTTCTTCACCAGCCTGCGCCGCCGGTTGTTCTTCTCGATCGAACTCTTTTTAGCCATCTAGACCTCCTGGCTTTCCGCGTTTGAGGCGGCTCACCGCCTCACTGCCGGAACGGGAAGTTCAACGCGGCAAGCAACGCGCGTGCCTCGTCGTCTTTGTCGGCGGTCGTACAGACAATGATGTCCATGCCCCAGATTTCCGCCGCCTTGTCGTAATCGATCTCCGGAAAGATGATGTGCTCCTTGAGGCCGAGCGAGTAGTTGCCGCGCCCGTCGAAGCTCTTGGGGTTGAGCCCGCGGAAGTCGCGCACCCGCGGCAAGGCAATCGTCACCAGCCGGTCGACGAATTCGTACATCCGCGCTTTGCGCAATGTCACCTTGCAGCCGATCGCCTGGCCTTCGCGCACCTTGAAGGTGGCAATCGACTTGCGGGCCTTGGTGATGACCGCCTTCTGGCCGGCGATCAGGGCGAGGTCGACGGCGGCCTGCTCGACCTTCTTGCGGTCGCTGACCCCCTCGCCGATGCCCATATTGAGCACCACCTTGTCGAGGGCCGGCACCTGCATTGGATTTTTGTAGCCGAACTGCTCGACCAGTCGCGCTCGCACCACGTCATCGTAGTGCTTGCGCAGCCGCGGCGTGTATTGAGTTTCAGGCATCGATTTCTACTCCCGAGCGCTTGGCCAGGCGCACCTTGCGGCCGTCCGGCAGGAGCTTGAAGCCAACCCGGGTCGGCTTGCCGTCCTTGGGATCGGCCAGTGCCAGATTGGACAGATGCACCGACGATTCCTTGGAAATGATACCGCCCTCCTGCTGGGGGCTCTGGCGTTGATGACGCTTGACGATGTTGATGCCGCGCACCAGCGCGCGCTGTTCGGCCGGCATCACGCGGATGACTTCGCCGGTGCGACCTCGGTCGCGTCCGGTCAGCACCACTACCTTGTCGCCCTTGCGGATCTTTGCAGCCATTACAGCACCTCCGGGGCGAGCGAGATGATCTTCATGTGGTTCTTGGCACGCAGCTCGCGCGGCACCGGACCGAAGATGCGGGTTCCGATCGGCTCGGACTGGGCGTTGATCAGCACGGCAGCATTGCGGTCGAAGCGGATGACCGAGCCGTCGGCGCGGCGAATATCCTTCGACACCCGCACCACCACGGCCTTCATCACGTCGCCCTTCTTGACCCGGCCGCGCGGGATGGCCTCCTTGACCGAGACGACAATGACGTCGCCGATGGTCGCATATTTGCGCTTGGAGCCACCAAGCACCTTGATGCACATGACGCGACGCGCGCCGGAATTGTCCGCCACGTCGAGGTTGGTCTGCATCTGAATCATGATGCACCTCGTCCTCTCTTTTTGTTGCGCGCGCGGCGCGTTGCTTCGTTCCTAAATCTGGTTCCTCGTCGTGGGTCCCAGATTTCGCTCCTGAACCGGTGTCTTGCACCGGATGTCGATTTGGATCGTGATCCGATCCGTTCTCCCATCAAACACTATCGGGCCCGCTTCTCGCCGCGGATCACCGCCCAGCGCTTGAGCTTGGAGATCGGGCGATGTTCCTCGATCCAGACGAGATCGCCGACCGAGAATTCATTGCTGTCGTCGTGGGCGTGATAATTCTTGGTCCGCCGCACGGTCTTCTTGAGCAGCGGGTGGGTAAAGCGGCGCTCGACCAGGACCACGACGGTCTTGTCCTGCTTGTCGCTTACCACGACGCCCTGGAGCATCCGCTTAGGCATTTCTCAGATCTCCTTGCCACGGCATCGGTCAGAGAAACTGTCGGTCGCCGACCTGCCGTCTGTTGTCTGTCACTCGTCGCTTTGGCGCCCGCTATCTGGCGCTCGGTTCTGGAGCGCGCTTGGCTCGCGCGATTGTCAAGATCCGCGCAATGTCGCGCCGCACCTGGCGCACTCGCGCGGTATTCTCCAATTGCCCGCTGGCGCGCTGGAAGCGCAGATTGAAGCGCTCCTTGCGCAGCTTGAGAACCTCGTCATTGAGTTGATCGAGCGTCATCAATCTAATATCTGCCGCCTTCATGGCCAAATCTCCTCATCCCGGCCTATTCGGCGATGCGCTGGATGAAGCGCGTCTTGACCGAGAGCTTCGCGGCGGCGAGCGCCAGCGCCTCGCGGGCGACCCCGAGCGGCACGCCGTCGATTTCAAACATGACCCGCCCGGGCTTGACCCGGCACACCCACAATTCCGGGGTGCCCTTGCCCTTGCCCATTCGCACTTCGATCGGCTTCTTGGAGACCGGGACATCCGGAAAGATACGGATCCAGACCCGGCCGGCGCGCTTCATGTGCCGCGTCATGGCGCGCCGCGCGGCCTCGATCTGGCGGGCCGTGACCCGATCCGGCTCGATCGCCTTGAGCCCGTACTGGCCGAAATTGAGTTCGTTCCCGGCCGTGGCAATGCCGTGGATGCGCCCCTTATGCGCCTTGCGGAACTTGGTGCGGTTGGGTTGCAGCATGGCTTGGCTCGTGTTTCGTCGGGTTGGTCAAATGCTAGCGCTGGGTTCGGTGGTTCAAGCGTGTGAGCGGATCTCTCATGCCGCATCGCGTCGCGGACGCCCGGCCTCGCTCTCGGCGAGCCGCTTGTCCTGCGCCATCGGGTCGTGCTCGAGAATCTCGCCCTTGAAGATCCACACCTTGACCCCGCAGGTCCCGTAGGTCGTAAAGGCGGTGGCGACCCCGTAGTCGACGTCGGCGCGCAGCGTATGCAATGGCACGCGTCCCTCGCGATACCATTCCATCCGGGCGATTTCGGCGCCGCCGAGCCGGCCCGAGCAATTGATGCGAATACCCTCGGCACCAAGCCGCATCGCCGATTGCACGGCACGCTTCATGGCGCGGCGGAAGGCGACGCGGCGCTCCAGCTGCTGGGCAATTGACTCAGCGACCAGCTGGGCATCGAGTTCGGGCTTACGGATCTCCACGATATTGATGACGACATCGGAATCCGTGAGCTCCGCCACCTTCTTGCGCAATTTCTCGATGTCGGCTCCCTTCTTGCCGATGACGACACCAGGACGCGCGGAGTGGACCGTTACCCGGCACTTCTTGTGCGGACGTTCGATCACAATCTTGGACACCGCGGCCTGCTTGAGCTGCTTCATCAGCTCCTCGCGGATCGCCACGTCCTCGTGCAACAGCTGACCGTATTCGGTCCGGCCGGCATACCACCGCGAATCCCAGGTTCGGTTGATGCCGAGCCGCAGCCCGATCGGATTGACCTTCTGACCCATGGCTTGCTCCGCCTAAGCTTTTGCCGCCAGCTCGCGCACCACGATGGTGAGCTGGGAGAACGGTTTGAGGATGCGCCCCATCCGGCCCCGCGCGCGGGGGGTGAAACGCTTGAGTACCAACGATTTGCCGACATGCGCCTCAGCCACGATCAAATCGTCGACATCCAGATCATGGTTGTTTTCGGCGTTGGCGATCGCCGATTCCAGACATTTGCGCACATCGCGGGCGATGCGCTTGCGCGAGAATTCAAGGTCCGCCAATGCGGTTGCGACCTTCTTGCCACGAATCAGAGCGGCCACCAGATTGAGCTTCTGGGGGCTGATCCGAAGCATGCGGGCCACCGCCTTCGCCTCGTTCTCCGCAAGGCTTCTCTCGTGAGCGCTCTTACCCATGTGCGATGCCCTTGATGCTCGTCATGCCCGTTAAGGTGGCCACCTGATCCAAGTCCTGTCGATTTGCACTCACGCCCGTTTGGCCTTGCGATCGGCCGAGTGGCCATAAAACGTGCGGGTCGGCGAGAATTCCCCGAATTTGTGACCGACCATCTCTTCGGTGACCAGCACCGGAACATGCTTCTGGCCGTTGTAGACGCCAAACGTCAGGCCAACGAACTGCGGCAGGATGGTCGAGCGCCGGCTCCAGATCTTGATGACTTCGTGACGCCCGGACGAACGGGCAGCCTCTGCCTTCTTGAGCAGATAGCCATCGACGAAGGGGCCTTTCCAGATCGAACGGGCCATGGTGATGATCCTATTTCTTGCGGGCGTGGCGGCTCGAAACGATGAATTTGGTGGTCGACTTGTTCCGGCGGGTCTTCTTGCCCTTGGTGGGAAATCCCCACGGCGTGACCGGGTGACGTCCCCCCGAGGTGCGGCCTTCACCGCCGCCGTGGGGATGGTCAATGGGGTTCATCGCAACGCCACGGTTATGGGGTCGTCGCCCCAGCCAACGCTTGCGGCCGGCCTTGCCGATGCTGATGTTCATATGGTCGGGGTTCGACACCGCCCCGACGCTCGCCATGCAGCGCCCGTGGACCAGGCGCGTTTCGCCGGAATTGAGCCTCAGGATCACGTATTCCTGGTCGCGTCCGACGATCTGCGCATAGGTGCCAGCCGATCGCGCCAGCTGGCCGCCCTTGCCGATCTTAAACTCGATATTGTGGACGATGGTGCCGACCGGGATATTGCCGACCGGCAGCGCATTGCCGGGCTTGATATCGGCATGTTCGCCGGCCACCACCACATCGCCGGCCGCCAATCGCTGCGGAGCCAGGATATAGGCAAGTTCGCCATCGTCGTACTTGACGAGAGCGATGAACCCGGTGCGGTTGGGATCATATTCGATCCGTTCGACGCGGCCCGGAACGTCGAATTTGCGCCGTTTGAAGTCGACATGGCGAAGCGCCTGCTTGTGACCGCCGCCTCGGAAGCGCACGGTGATGCGGCCATAATTGTTGCGCCCGCCGGAGGACGACTTGCCCTTGGTCAGCGCCTTGACGGGCTTGCCCGTATGAAGGCCCGAACGGTCGATGTTGACGAGCTGTCGCTGGCTCGGCGTGACTGGTTTATAGGTCTTGAGCGGCATCGCGTTCGCCTCGCTTAGAGCCCGGTTGTCACGTCGATCCGGTGGCCCTCTTCGAGGGTCACGATCGCTTTCTTGGTGTCCGACTGGAAGCCCGCAAAGCCGCGGGGCGCCTTGAACTTGCCCTTGCGCACCAGCGTGTTCACGGCTTTGACCTTGACGTCGAACAGTTTCTCGACCGCCGCCTTGATTTGAGGCTTGGTGGCATTGCGGCGGACCTTGAACAGCACCTGGTTATGCTCGGAGGCAAGCGTCGCCTTCTCGGTGATGACCGGTGCAATGATGACGTCGTAGTGGCGCGGATCGATTTCGCTCATCGGAACCGCGCCTCCAGCGCGTCAAGTGCGGCCTTGGTGAGCACCAGCTTGGTGCGCCGCATGATGTCGTAGACGTTGATGCCCTCAATCGGCAGCAGATCGATATTTGGAATATTGCGGGCCGCCAGTCGGACGTTCGCCTCGATCGGCACGCCGTCGATGATCAAAGCATTGTCAAGCCCGAGCTTGCCGAGCCGCTCGAGCAGGATCTTGGTCTTGCCTTCAGCCAGTGCGACCTTGTCGAGCACGACGATGCGGCCGTCCTTGGCTTTGGCCGAGAGGGCATGTTTGAGCGCGAGGGCGCGGACTTTCTTGGGCAGCGCATGAGCATGACTGCGCACCACCGGTCCGAAGGAGCGGCCGCCGCCGCGGAAGAGGTTCGCCCGCGCCGAGCCGTGTCGGGCCGAGCCGGTGCCCTTCTGGCGATACATTTTCTTGCCGGTCCGATTAATGTCAGCGCGGTTCTTGACCGCATGCGTTCCGGCCCGCCGCTTGGCGAGCTGCCAGTTGACGCAGCGCTGCAGGATGTCGGCGCGCGGCTCGAGGCCAAAAATGGCATCCGGCAGGGTCACCGGCCCGGCCTGCTCGCCCTCAAAGGTCGTCATCTCAAGCTGCATGTCAGGCCCCCTGCTCAACCGGTGCGCTGGCGCCTTCACCCTCGGGTGCGCGGAACGCACCGGGCCGTGGCGCCTCGCTCGGCAGCGACTTCTTGACGGCATCGCGAATGGTAATGAAACCACCCTTGGCGCCCGGCACGGCCCCCTCCACCATGATGAGACCGCGCGCCACGTCAGTCTGCACGACCTTGAGATTGAGCGTCGTTACCCGCTCGACCCCCAGATGACCGGCCATCTTCTTGTTCTTGAAGGTCTTGCCGGGATCCTGGCGGCCGCCGGTCGAGCCATGAGAGCGGTGTGAGATCGACACGCCGTGGCTTGCCCGCAGGCCCCCGAAATTCCACCGTTTCATCGGACCAGCGAATCCCTTGCCGATCGACGTACCGGTGACGTCCACATATTGACCGACCACGAAATGGTCCGCCGTAATCTCGGCGCCGACCGGAATGACCGCGTCCTCGCTCACGCGGAACTCGGCGAGATGGCGCTTGGGCTCGACCTTGGCGAGCGCGAAATGACCGCGCTCCGCCTTGGTCACGCGTTTGACCTTGCGGCTACCCACGCCCAGCTGCAGCGCCAGATAGCCATTCTTCTCTTTGGTGCGATGCGCCACGACCTGGCACTCGGCCAGCCGCAGGACCGTCACCGGGAGGTGTTCGCCGGCGTCGGTGAAGAGCCGCGTCATCCCCAGTTTCTGTGCGATCACTCCGGAGCGCATGGCAATCATCCTCGATCTGGCGTCCAAAGACTCACAGCTTGATCTCGACATCGACGCCGGCCGCCAGGTCGAGCTTCATGAGCGCGTCGACCGTCTGGGGCGTCGGATCCACAATGTCGAGCAATCGCTTGTGGGTGCGCATTTCGAATTGTTCGCGGCTCTTCTTGTCGATGTGAGGAGAGCGATTGACGGTAAACTTCTCGATCTTGGTCGGCAGCGGAATGGGACCGCGCACCTGCGCGCCCGTTCGCTTGGCCGTATTGACGATCTCGCGCGTCGAGGCATCAAGGATGCGGTGATCAAATGCCTTGAGCCGGATCCGAATATTCTGGCCGTTCATATCGCCCTCTTCGTATCACCGCCGGCTCGACCGGCCGTGCCTTTGTTTGACTTACCGGACCGCTCGGCAGCCAGGCATTTGCCTGGGCCGACCGCCGGCCACCCTGCTTTGAGGCGCCAATTCTGCCGCAAGATCCGAAGGCCCCTACTCGATGATTTGAGCGACGACGCCGGCTCCGACCGTGCGGCCGCCTTCGCGAATGGCAAAGCGGAGCTTCTCCTCCATCGCGATCGGCACGATCAGTTCCACCGTCATCGTCACGTTGTCGCCCGGCATCACCATCTCGGTCCCCTCCGGCAGGTGCACCACCCCGGTCACGTCG
>Ga0187783_10000133_pt1 | contig 55902 bp, 50 predicted proteins | sample 1015_SJ02_MP02_2_FD_132471 | JGI IMG/M metagenome (GOLD analysis project Ga0187783, IMG submission 132471) | Tropical peat soil microbial communities from peatlands in Department of Meta, Colombia - 1015_SJ02_MP02_20_MG | ecosystem: Environmental > Terrestrial > Soil > Wetlands > Peat | place... | reverse complement strand
TTTGACTCGAGTCAAATATTCGCGTTTGATAATCAGCCACGTCTTGCGCATGAGGTATCTCGAGACTTTCTGAATGACCCCGCGTGCGAGCAGAAACGTGCCGCTGCTCCTAGCCGGTTCCTATGGGCCCGGCCGCCCATACTACTACGTGCCGCGAAACGCACATATTTCAAAAACGACTGAGATTAACTCGGGCGCTCGAGCTTTATGCGCAGAAGCCACTGCTGCAAGGAGACCGAGTGCCGATCAAACTTTTCGGCATAACTGAATACTGGGCACAAACCCGCTACAACCACTTGGGTTCCGATGAGCGTGTCTCAACCGGTTTCGCTCGGTCGAGGCATGGAATGACGATCGAAACATCGGGTAAGTGCGTTTTGATCGCCGGTTCGACGTTGTCTGGCAATGCTGTTTTGACTCGGGTCAAAGCGGCCTTCCCAAAAAGCTCCATTTGCCCCACGCAAACGATTCCTGAACCACGTCGAAATGTGCCCGGACACGTCGTGAGATCATTTCTGGCTGCCCCAACCATTGCTGATAGGTATACCATTCGTTCTCAATCATGGCTTCCAGAGCATCGAGCTTGCTTGAAATGCGACGGGCGAGTTGGAGGTGGGAAACGGCGTGAACGATCTTCAAGAACGAGGTATTCCAGGGCTCGATGATTACTACTCGCCCGTTCCTCCGCACGATGCGATGCATCTCAGATAAGACTTGTTCAAGGTCGTCGGGGAGGGCGGGCAGGTGGTGCAGGCCGCCCTGTACCATCAGGACATCCTTACTCTGATCCGCGAAGGGCAGCCGACGACAGTCCCCAATCAACAGACTGGCCGGCCCGTGATAGCGGGCCACGAGCCGGGGGGAGATGTCCACTCCTTCAATGCAGGAGAATCCCAGGCGTTCGAGTGCCACAAGGCCGTTCCCGCGACCGCAAAAGAGCTCAACAATTTCAGTTTCACGAGGCCACTCGTCGGTATGCAGTTTGCGCAAGCGCTTCACGAATTTTCGAATTTCCTGTTCGGGGGTCTGGAAGCGCAAATACGCCGCTTCCCACGGATCGGGCGAATCGCCAGCCGGGACGAACGGCGCGGTATCGGGTTGGGAGGTTCGCGAGGTCACAGTTGCATCGCTTTCTTCGTATGGGAGGAACCCGACACGGCTTGGGATGGCGTTGACGGGGAGTTGGCAGGGGCTGCGCCGTAAGGCCGAAGTTTCGGCGGATTTTCGTCGGCTTCGAACAACCAGACAGTCCGATCCTTGAAGTAGTCGATCAATTCTTCGTTTTTTCCGTCTCCCGATTCGTGGGCCCAACGATCTTGGAGGCGTCGATGCCTGCGCCATTGTAAACCCATTCCATGTGCGGGTGTGGTCGGGATGGTAGCAAACGAGAACCAACTGTTTCTTCGGAAGCTTCTCTGAGAACGGATAAATCGCTCCTTTCCCACCGCGCGGTCGACCGGCCAAGGCGCGGACCAAGACGGCGGGAAAAAAACGGCGACACAGCTGCGACGCGCAGCACGAACAGGATCACGCATACCAGCACCCTGGAACGTACGGCCAAACAGCCTTTCGGCTGCCCCGCGTAAAGGTGCTTCATGCACGCTAGTAGCAGGGCGAGAACTAGGCATGTCATTGGAGCCGAATATATGGTAGGTGCCGACAGTCGGTCCGGCCTGCCGCAGGCTAAGGTATCCACTGCGAGCAGATTATTGAATTCGTCGTGAACGGCCGGCCCTCGGGATGGAAAGGACGGGCAGCAACGCTGCGCGTCCGGCGAGCGCCGCGAGCGTCACCGTGGCGACGGACAAGCCCCACCTTAGCGCTGGCTGTCCAGAGAATCCTCTCGATCGTCTCAGCGGTAATTTGCCTGCAGTGAACTCGAATCTCGCTGAACTAGTATTGTTGTCCGATTCGTATGACTAGGGCCGTTGAGACTTGAAGATTGTCTTGCCGTGCATTGAGGAAACGCGTCATCAGGTAATTGCCCTGTACCCGAATGGCCGCCCTCTCATTGAGAGCAAAATCCACCCCGCCCCCTGCGTTCATCGCGAATTTATTCGCGGAGGTAGAAATTCCGAGGTAACCCGCGCTGGCGTGAACATCGCCGAACTCAACATCACCGTACAGTGTGACACGACTGAGTTTGCGATAGGTGAAAACCGGCCCAAATGTGACGGTTTGCATGGTCACCCGCGTTCCCGCCGTCGTTGTGCCAAATGCGTTGGCCTCGAATCGCGCTCCAAACCAATCGTTGAGGTTCTGGGCGAGAGCGCCGCCTCCGCCGTTCAAGGTGAAACTTGAGCCGTTCAGGTTTGCCCTCGCATAGGAATAGTCTCCGGAGATTTCCCATTGTGGAGTCACCTGCCCGTGTGCGGTGACCGACAGCACTAAAATAGCCGGCGCGATCCAAAGCATTGGCTTCATCCGGCAGCCTCCAAACATGTGCGTGCTGAGAAAAACCCATGCGGGACTTGCATGCGATCCGCCAGCCAAGCTCCCCGTCCTAACTTCATTATCCCTAAGGAATCAAAAAGAAGGTCGCGACGAACACAGTGCGCGTTGCGTCACCGGATGTTCACCTCGCGAACAATCACCTATCACCTTTTAGGCACGCTCGCTTCCCGGCAGCGAGTAGCAAACAACGCTCAAGGCGTGGTGCCTAAATGGTGATGATTGAATTCGGGCGCCTTTTGGTCGACATGTACGCAAACGAGCAACACCTTCCCGGATCAAGACAGCCATGAGGCAAGCGCGGCCGAGATGGGCTGGGGATGACACAAGGTTCGCCGCCCCTGCGGGGCCAATCAGTTCGGGTGATCCGCTGCTTGGCTAACGATGGGGATTACGAACGTGGTGAACCTTTGGGTGTTTCGCGACGCGATGTTTTACGATGATATGATTCGTGCGACGGTGCACCTGTACTGGCCCACTCCGCCGGGAATGGAACCAGTGTCTTGGGCCGGCACTGGAGATCGCGGGCGAACCTAATAGAAGCAGGAGCACACACCCCGGCCAAAACTTTGTTACCTTCATCCTTTTGTCAGCCTTGATGACATGCGCAATCGTGCGACTCTCATATTTCTAGCTAGCCGCAGCCTGGTCGCGCTTAAGCCGGGCTATTTCCAGCTTATCGCCCACTTGCGTGCGCGAACGATAGATGGCGTGGGGCGGCAACTCTAAGACGCTCATCGCCTTAAGCGATACTTTAGAGATCCGAAATGGCCGCACGTACTCCTCGACGTGTACAACTTCCTTTTCTTTGCTAAGGAAGATGAGATCGATCGGAAAGAGCATACCAATCGTGTGTATTCCACGAGATGGGATGATCCACAGACCCTTCCCGTGCTGCGCCCACCGTTTCGTCTTGCCGAGGAGCCCAACAAGCCTGGAAAGATACGAGTCGGCTACGGTCGCCTCGGTAGCGACGAAAGTCTCCTTCGTCTTGTTGTACACATAGACTTGTCCGTTACGCCCATTCGTAGACATAGTCCGCCACCCCGTCTGACACGGGTAGTCCGACTTTTCGCAACCTACTCGGACGCCTTACGCTTTCGCCGCCAAACAATAATGGACAGAACCACGACAAACAGTATCCCAGCAACGACTCGCACCAGCGTTACGCCATCCACGTCCTTTCTCCTTCCTCCATGAAAGTTAACTGCCTTTGTTCCCCGATCTGACCTGACCTGGCCTTAACGGACCGGAAATTGGCGCATCAGAATGATGGCCGCGGGACCCAAAATCACAACCATCAATGCCGGGAAAATAAAAAAGACCAGGGCCGGAACCATCTTCACCGTAGTCTTAGCCGCCAATTCCTCGGCACGCTGGCGACGCTTCACGCGCATATCGTCAGAATGAATGCGCAGGGACTGAGCAACGCTGGTACCAAATCGCTCGGTCTGAATTAACATGGCAACCAGTGCTTTGATATCTTCCAAACCGGTCCTTCGAGCGAGTTCTCGCAAAGCTTCGATTCGCGTCTTTCCGATGCGCATCTCGAGATTGACAAGCTGGAATTCGTCACTGAGGTCAGGGTGAGTAATGCGTAACTCCTCCGCGACTCGCACCAGGGCTTGATCCAGCCCCAGGCCGGCTTCTACGCAGATCACGAGCAAGTCCAACCCGTCTGGCAAAGCTAGACGCAAGCGGTGTTGACGTGCACGCACGCGCCAAGTCAGCCACATCTCGGGAAGCAGGTAGCCTCCCACTGCCGCCGACGCAAGGAACATGACCGGGTTCGAGCGGTAAATACCACTGAAGAACACCGCGCTTAGGAGAACAATGGGTAGCAAAATCCTCACTCCACGGACCGCCAGGCTCGCACTCGAATTGCGATAGCCGGCCCGCAACATCAAAAGCTCCATCTGGGATCGGCTTCCAAATCCTGAGGGTATGACCTTTCCTACCGCGGCCAGCGTATCGCGCATCTTCTCCTGCTGTCGCTTCGCAAAACGGCGCTCCGTCGTCCGCGGCGAAGTCGAGTTCAGCAGCTGTGACAGCCGGCTCGCCGGGCCTACTTGTCCCGGTAAAAACGCGTACAGCACCGAGCCAATCACTGCTATGGTCGCGAAAAACGTTAGTGTGCTGACAGCCCAGGCCATTTCACTCTCCTGCGCTCATACGTCAATGTGTACGATCTTCCACAGAATGATCGACCCCAATATCTGCAGGCCGGCTGCGATCATTAAGACAGTTGTCCCAGCCGGGTCCGCGAACAACATCCCTTCGTAATGCGGGTTCAATGCGCCGAGCACGGCGATTAGGACAGGCGGTAATCCGATGAGGATTGCAGCTGTCAACCTCCCCTGCGCAGTTTTGACGCCAACTTCCCGATAGATACGGAAGCGATCTCGGATCACGCGCGACAGACCGTCCAGGATTTCAGCCAGATTTCCGCCGGTTTCCTTCTGGATGAGCAGGGCGGTGACAAAAAACCGAACGTCAATCAGAGGGACCCGTTCGGCCAAATTTAGGAGGGCGTCGCGCAGCGGTAGACCGAAGTTCTGCTCGTCAAATGTTTTCCGAAATTCGCTGGCGATCGGCTCAGGTGCTTCTTTTGAAATCATTTCTAGTCCGGTTGTAAAGGCGTGCCCGGCACGCACCGCGCGCCCCAGAAGATCGAGCGCCTCGGGGAAATGCTCTTCGAACTTCCGGAATCTGCTCCTGCGAATCCACATCACGATACCCATGGGTGCTGCCGAGAGGGCCAGCCCCGCAACGAGCGGAAGGGGGAATCGAGGTGCGTAATATCCCATGAGCAAGTAGGTTGCTAACCCAACGACACCGCAGATTGTAAGAAGGTTTGCCGGCTTTACTTTCAATCCGGATTGACTGATCAATTCGCGAAGACGGGTTGACCACGACCAACGAGCAAGCACGCGGTGGACGGCAGGGACACTGCTCAGCATTTCATCACGGAGCAATGCCGTCGCCGTTGCGATTTCTCCCCCACGCCGCTCCGCTTTTTGCACCGCTTCCATTCTTTGGCGGACGACCTCCTGCCTGCCGCCGGCCGCAACGAGAAGCCAAACGGCCAAAGACGCAAGCGCAACGACGACAAAGGTAGCAATCGAAATCAGCAGAGCCATAGCACACCCCGCGCTGTGTATTCGACCGGCAAGCGGTTCATCCTCATTGGTGTAGGTGCTCCAGTTCGAACATGGATATCGGGAGCCGAATGCCGCTCACCAGCAGCCGCTCGGAGAACTTGGGTCGAATTCCGGTGGGTCGAAAATCACCGACCACTTCCCCGTTCTCGCGAATGCCCCGCTTGCGGAAGACAAAGATCTCCTGCATCGTGACAACCTCGCCCTCCATTCCGGTAATCTCCGCTACGCTAACGATCTTCCGTGTACCATCGCTCAAGCGGCTCACCTGAATGACGACATCAACGGCCGACGCAATCTGTCTCCGGATGGCGTGCTCGGGAATGTTGAGGCTTGTCATCGCTACCATGGTTTCCAGGCGGCTTAAGGCGTCGCGCGGGGTGTTTGCGTGAATGGTCGTCAACGAGCCGTCATGACCGGTGTTCATGGCCTGCAACATGTCCAGCGCTTCCTCACCTCGAACTTCACCAACGATGATCCTGTCGGGCCGCATGCGGAGCGAGTTGATCACCAGTTGTCGCTGGTAAATTGCGCCTTTACCCTCGATGTTGGGAGGACGAGTTTCTAAACGAACGACGTGATCCTGGTGAAGCTGTAGCTCCGCGGCATCCTCAATCGTCACGATTCGCTCGCGATTGGATATATAGGAGGAGAGTACGTTTAAGAGCGTGGTCTTGCCGGCGCCTGTTCCTCCGGATATCAAGACGTTCAGGCGCGCTTTCACGCATCCTTGCAGCAGTTCGAGCATGTGCGGAGTCAGGGTATTATTTGTAATCAAATCCTCGGCCGACAAGCGGTCCTGGCCAAAACGTCGAATGGACAAGCAGGGGCCGTCGACCGCCAAGGGGGGAATGATCGCGTTCACGCGTGAACCATCGGCGAGCCGGGCATCGACCATGGGCGAAGATTCGTCCACGCGCCTCCCGATGGCCGAGACGATCCGGTCAATGATTCCCATGAGATGTGTGTCGTCACGGAATTGCACGGCTGTCCGCTCGAGAATTCCCCGGCGCTCAACGTAGATTTGCTTATGCGTGTTCACCAGGATGTCGGTTATGCTCGCATCCGCCAGCAAAGGCTCAAGGGGGCCCAGTCCGAACACCTCGTCTAACACTTCCTGCGCTAGGCGCTCGCGTTCCTGCAGATTCATCGGCGTGGATTCGCCGACGACGAGACCTTCGAGTATCTGCCCTACTTCTCGGCGAACTTCCTCGCGGCCTATATCGTTCAGGCGATCCAAGTTCAGCTTTTGAAGCAGCTTGCGGTGAATCGCCGCTTTAACCGCATGGAAATCCGTGCGCGTCGAAGTCACCGATGCAGGCGCCATGGTTCATCACCTCTTCGTCAGCGAAAAAAAATTGCCTAGCGCGCTCTTCTTCGGGGGCGCCACACCAACTTCCATGCCCACCAATTGAGCAGCAATCTGGCGATAACGATTCGTCAACACATTGTTGTGATTATCAAGGATGGGCGTGCCCAGATTGACGGCCTCGCTGGCTTTTCGAAAATCGTTTGGAATGCACGCGAAAATCGGACGTTTGATGTTCTTCTCGATCGTCCTCAGAACGTCGTCGTCAGCTTTGTGCCAGCGATTGATGATGACGCGCGCCCGATCACTGTGCATGCCGAACCCGCCCAGCGCGAGCAGTCGTCGGTCCAGTGTCCAAAGCGCTGGCACATTGGCCTCCGCAACCACCAGAACCATGCGTGCGGCCCTCAACACGGTGCTCCATTCCGAGGAAAATTGCGACCCTACGTCCAGCAGAACAACATCGAAATCGTTCTGCGCTACGTTCACCACGCGCTCCAACATTGGTATGGGTATCGCCTGCCACTCCTCCGGCTGCGTCGCGCCGCACAACACATGCAATTTCGTCTTGTGCTGCGTCAGGAGCCCGTTGAAGAAATGGCTGTCGAGCCGATCCATATTTTCGACGGCGTCGCGAATCCCGAACTTCGGATGCAGGTCAAGGAGCAGATGTACATTCCCGAGGGGACGTGCAAAATCGAGGATGGCCACCCGCTTGTGTGCAAATGTCGCCAGCTGAACGCCCAAATTCACCGTTACTGTCGTGGCCCCTACGCCGCCCTTCGAACCCATGACCACCAGCAGTTTGTTCAGCGAGGGCTGGCTTTTCGCATCAAGTTCGGTTGCAAAGCGAGTCAGTAGTTCCTTCAACGTATCGACGCTCGTCGGCTTCGCAATGAAATCCTGCACGCCACTGCGCATGGCCTCGAGTAAAAGCTGGTGCGTCGGCGGTGAGATTGCCGAGCACGCGATCAGTTTCGTGGCTGGATGCAGCCGCCGCACCAAGGCAGCAAATGAAAAGTACGGATCGGTATCTCGCGTCAAGTCCAGAAACACAACCTCCGGAACTCCCTCCGGGGACTCCGGGATGTGGTCGGCGGGAATGGTCCACTGTCGTATCGCTTTGACGCGCCCGGTCTGTTCCAAGCTCGCCTGAAGCTGTGCCGAGCTCGTCGGGTCTACGCTCACGATGGCTACGGTAAGCATTTTCTGAACCTTGCCGGGCCCTCCTATGGGTGCCCGACCGGTTTCCCTACTGGGAACCGGGCTTCTGCCCTGCCGGCGGAATTGGTCTCATAAACGGAACCGGAAACGACGGCCCTTGTGGAACTTCGCTCGGTGAAAGCGGCCGCACGATGTGCGGAGTTACCATGATGAGTAACTCGTTGTCGGATTTCGTCAACGATCGGCTCTGGAAGAGCTTCCCAATGACGGGAATGTCTCCGATACCCGGGATTTTCTCAAACTGCTCGATCACACGATTGTCTAGCAACCCCGCGATGGCGAAGCTCTGGCCGTCTCTCAAGTCCATTTCGGACATAGCGTGGTTGATGGCCAGCGCCGGAATCACGAACCCCTGAAGCGTAAGAGCGTTGCTAAAATCAAGTGTGCTGACCTCGGGTTCCACTTTCAGGTGGATCAATCCGTCCTCTCTCACAGTGGGAGTAAAGTTCAGACGGACCCCGTAGTCCTTGAATTGAATCGTGATCACCGGCACGCTGCCGCCCGTGGCCTGCGGCACGGGATAGGGGAACTGCCCGCCGGCTAGAAAACTTGCTTCCTTTCCAGAATCGGCCAGCAGGTTCGGTTCCGCCAGAATTTCGAGAAGGTCATTCTGTTGCAGCGCCTGAATCAGCGCCGTAAGGTCAAGATCCGGCCGGTAAATGAAGATATTCAACAGATTGCTCAGCGTAAACGTGTTCTGGCCGGAGGTTGAAGTTGTGGTGGTTGTTCCGCTCGTCGTGGTTGTGGTCAGGCTTCCGAGCTGTGGCGGAGAAAATTGCTGCGTGCTAATCGACATCGGCATATTGGAACCGAAATTCCGAATCAAGTTCGCGCCAAGCTCCTGGACGGCCTGCCGGTTCACCTCTGCGAATCGTACCTGTAAGGAGATCTCCTCCACCGGAGGTGCTGGAACCTCCATCAAACTCGTCACGTTGGGCGCGGCACCCTTGACCACCTCTAAAATCTTATCCGCCACCTGAGCCGAGGAGATCCTGCCCGACAGCATGACCACGTTCCCCGACGTTTCGATTTGTACAGGTTCAGAGGGAAACACCTCATGGATCTTCTGTGTCAGGCCGAGTACATCTATATCTACGGAAACTTCGAACGACTGACTCTGTCCCGCTTCGTCCCAGATAATCAGCGAAACGCCACCCGGCGCCTTTCCGTTGACGACAACTTGCGTTGGGCTCACCACCACGGCATCGGCTATCGAGGGATCGGCCAGCGATACACGTTTGATCCGGGTCGGCGAGGTGATCACGAGCGACCTTCCGACCAGAAGATGGAGTGTCTGCGGAGCCTCCGATTCTTCATTCGGCTGTGCTGTGCCAGATTGCGGCGGAGCTGGCAGAGCGGCAGTCTGGCCTGCTGAACTCTGAGCCGGATTGGTTGGAACGGTGGCCTGCCGTGCGTGCGCTCTTCCTGCGCAAAGCAAGGCTGACCCTGCCAATAAGACAGCCCCCGTGATTGTGAACACAGGCAGGCGGTCTTGTTGCCGATTGGTTGTGTACATTAGATTTCCATCTCTCAGGGGTTTTGGAAGCTCTTTTCTTCCTTCTTCGTTCCAACGATCACTTCCACCACATACGGCGCAGGTGGCCCCTTCGGAACGACTCTGTGCTCGACGTGAACTGGTGCCGGAGCCGCTGGGCCGGCGAACAATGCAGCCTGGAGCACGGCGGGGGGATTTGCCGTCTTGGTATCGATCGTGTTACGTAGCGCGAGTTGGATTTTGCCTTCCGTACTGGCCATCGCCAGCTTGTCCGCATCCTCAGGGGAAACCAAGAGGGTGACCACAGGAACCGTCTGCGGCTTGCCCTCGCGGTCCTGTTCAATTTTCTGTCCCGCCGCCAAAACGGGAACATTTTCCAGGATCGTGCGCGTGATGTTCTGGCTTCCCTGCGCACCGGGCACCTGCCCGGTGACCAGCACGTCCACCATCGTTCCCGGCGCGACGAATCCCGCTACTCCGACCACTTCGTTAACTGCCACGCTGAGCGCACGCATTCCTTCCGGAATTGCCGCTGACAATCCCGCTCCGGCCCGCTTGGGTGCCAGCTTGTCTTCGAGGATCGGTTCGTTCGCCACAACCGGCCGAATCAGAGCCCGGCCCTGGCAATCCTCGATCCTTGTGAACATTCCGGCCACCGGCTCGCCCTCCGGCCACGGAATCAGCTGCAAATTCGACGCATCCACCCTTGCCCCAATCTGAAGCGGGACCGCCGCCACCACAATGTGCTGTGTTACGGCTGGCACTGCCGTTTGATTCTTCATCTGCCGGTACACATAGGTGCTCGCCAATAAGGCGATGACCAACGCGGCTGCCATCCCAACGATCAGCCGTCTTGTGTTCATGAGGGTCTCCGGTTACCTCAAATGCCAAAAAAACGTGACGTAACAGCAAGCCGTCGCCAGTGCCGTGGCCACTCCGAAGGGCAACTTCAGCAATCCGGGATTGTCGAGCGAAATCTTTGGATTCGGCCGCAATCCGAAGGTAAAGAAGCCTTGAACCAGCACAAACAGATTCAGCGCCGTTTGCTTCGCCGCGCCCTGCCGTACAACTTCCACGAGGGCCATCAACCCGGCCGCGAAAATGCTCGCGAGCAAAAGCACCAACAGCCGGGCCGGACCCAAAATCGCGCCCACTGCTCCCATCAATTTCCAGTCACCGGCTCCGAGCGCGCGCAGCAGCACGAGCGGAAGCAAAATGCCCAGGGCGAGAGCTGCCCCTTCGAGCGAGCTGGTCGTTCCCCGCCAACCGAGCAAAACTGAATTGATCCCAATGCCAGCGAGTAGGGCCGGAACAGTTAGCCAATTCGGAATCCGCCGCGTGCGCCAGTCCAGCACGCCCGCGAAGGACGTCAACGCCAGCGCGTTGATCCAAATGATATGCGTAGGAATTGTCACCGTCCGATCCCATACCTCGAAGGACTCGCTACCTGCCGGCCGGGCTGGTTTTTGTCCGGGGGCCCTCGGCCTCCTGCTCCTGCGTTGTTACTCGTTGCTCACAGAGCCTTGGTCGCAGCTCCTCATTTGCCCGTCCGCCCGCGGGTCCCGCGACAGCCCTTTATGCCACCCCACGCAACCGGATGGTTACGTCGCGCTGAGGTTCGAAGCTGCAGTTTGGAAGACATTGTTGATCGCGGTCGCCACCGTGCTCATTCCGACAATCGCTCCGAGCGCCACCAGGACCACCAGCAGTGCGTACTCCACAAGATCCTGGCCTTCCTCTTCCCTCCAAAGCCTTTCGATCAAGCCCTTCATTTTCTGCCTCCAAGAAGTTCGTCATCCTCTATCTGGTTCAGCTGCTAGCTTGCGGGACCCCGGCCGTAGGGCTTGACTTCCTCACAGCCCACAATGACCTGCGGCCACACTCTCCCCCGTGCTCCCCAACGACCGATTACGTCGTGCTGAGGTTCGAAGCTGCGGTTTTAAAGACGTTGTTGATCGCGGTCGCCACCGTGCTCATTCCGACAATCGCTCCGAGCGCCACCAGGACCACCAGCAGCGCGTACTCCACAAGATCCTGGCCCTCCTCTTCCCTCCAAAGCCTCAGAAGATTCTTCATGTGTTTCCTTTCGAAATGTTCTCTTGTGATCGTGCGCAGGCCCGTACCGCGCTCTGCCCACAAAGCATTCCAGGAACCAATCTCGGTTCAGCCTTGACCACGCTCTACCTACTGATTCCGCATGGTTTACCGACCTGCTGGGGAGAGATAAGGCGCGAGCAAGCATTCGCGCCGCAGAAGCGTTACTGTTTGAAGACACTTGCGCGCCAGTGGGTATATTTAACCGGTGACACCTACGAGGTATGCCGGCTCAGAGCAGGGGGTGGATAGCGTTTGCTCCGGTTCGTAGACGGTCTAGCTTCCGGCACAAGACTAACCTGCGCGGCCCTCGTTGAGTTCACTGATCTGACCTTGCCGGATCAATGCGGACCGTCATGGTTCCGAACCACCGTAGACGGGAGCTAGGCGAACCCGTGACTCATGTGGCGTGAATTTTAGCAACACAGCCATAATTGCCAGCGGTGCGGCAGCAAACGCAACGTCCTTCCAAAAACTGAAGAGAAGAAATAGCGCAATATTCATTGATGTGTACAAAATCATGAGTTTTCGGGGCAGTTTCTCCCCGGCCATCGCGCAGCGCGCCGCGACTGCAACGATCGGTACCAACAACAGCACCTGGTCGAAGGTCCATCCGTATGCGGTTGTCAGCAAGGAAATCGTAACAAGCAGGGGCATGTTCTCCTTCCATTGCCAGTCGTCCCTTCGCCTCCGCCAGTAGCAAACAAACCAGATCGTGCCAGCGAGCGGAGCGACAAACTGCAGCGGGAAAGTGTCGACCTTAGCAAACCGATAGCGCACGATGGCTCCGAGTGCAGAGGGAAAAAGGTGTGTATAGCCGCTTCGCAACAATGTCCCATAATCCTGCAGGACAGTCCGACGCATCAGAATCGCCATGGACGTGAACAATACGAGGACTGACGCAAGTGAAGTCGCCGCTACCCAATCCCTCTTCCTAAACAGCCGGAACAGCATCGCCAACCAAACCAAATAAAGCAGGTGTGGCTTGATTGTTGCCATAGCCAAGCACATTCCGGCGCGCACGTGCCGGTTGCGGCATTCAAACCAAAGGAACCCCGCAACACCAGCCAGCACCAACGGGGTTATCTGAGCAAATCTTAGACACCAAACAGCTGGATAAAATGTAAACGCGATGAGCGGCTCCCTGTTTCGTGGTTCTGACGGGAAGATGCTCCTGCCACCGGAATAGAGGTCGAGGAGTAACCGAGTCGACCACCATAGCGCCAGGACCAAAACGGTGACCCAGGCAAGCCAAGCTATCGCGTACGATTTAGCAAACCCAATTGGAGCGATCAGAGGCAGCGCCCAGGGAGGAGTCAGGTTCATCAGAGGGACCGCTTCCTGCCATCCGAGACGAAGCTGCAACTGGAAAAGCTCGAGCAACGAATACGGATTCCTTCCCGCTACGATCTGGTGGGCTGAGGTCCAGTACTCCACGAAATCCTGAAGCGGCGTTGTCACCACGTAGGCGACGACCAAGAAACTGACGCAGAGCACGGCAACCCACTTCATCACTCGCAGGACCGGATCGTTCCCGGTTCCGAGTTCGCTGCTGCGTTGTTGCCTCGGCTGCATTTGCGCTAGCGCTGGGGCGCGCTTTGTGTGGAATCAGTCCGGATGAACAACACGCTCGTATGGTCCGAATACACTTTCTGCCATCCCGGCAAGGCCGCCAAAACGACGGAGAGGTCATCATCGCGTCCAAGCAGGCAGGATTGAATCCGGTAGCGCCGAAGAACATCCAGACCGCCCGGCTTCAGTTCTGTAAGCTGGACATAGTCGCTTAGCACGCCACCGGTTTCGTAGACATCCCCCCGGCCGTCAATGAACGTCTTGTAACCGGAGAAAACAAGGTAGCCCCCGAATCCATACTCGTTCAGCATCGGACCAGCGACCTGATGCTGTTCGAGGTATTGCAGGGCGTGCACCGGAAAGCGTTCCGCCACTTTTTCTTCTATGAATGCAATCGATGGAAAATAGTGAATCACCCCGCCGACGATAACTGTCATCAAGATCGCATTCAGGACGTATTTATCCTTCGCACGCGAGTAAGGGCGCAGCCAGCAGGCAAACGCTCGCGCCAGAAGGGGAACGAAGAAGGGGACAAAGACGAGCAGAAACCGAAGATGAATGCACGACAGCGCAGCACTGGCAAAAACGAGTGCAACATCCTCAAGGCGCCAAACGAGGTCCACCAGAAACTGAGCCAAAAAAAACCCAAGCATCAATCCCAAGAAAATCTTACCGCCAAGCAAATCGAACGGCATCGGTCTCCATTCCAGGATATTCGCTGCATTTAGCGGCAGCGAAAACGCGTAACGGAAGGGGATCGCGGCGAGCTGTGTCCCGTACGGCGTGATCGCGACCACAGCCAGACTCAGAAGGAATGCGAACGAGATCTGTTGACGCTCCTCGAGGCGCCAACGCCTCGCCTCAATACGGCCCAGTCGGAATTCCAGGAGCCCGCTTATCCAATAGACGAGAATCACGCCCAAACCGATGATGAAAGAGCCATGGGTATTTACCCACACCAGCATCATTACCGGTAACAACCAGATGGCCTTGCGCTTGCCTTGCCGGAAGAGCTCGAGGATGATCAGCGTGAGGATCAGAAAGAGGTAACCGAACATCTGCGGCCTGAGCGTCAATTGTCCGGTAACTAGCGAAGTGGCCAGCCCAACCACAACGAATGCTGCCTTCGAATTCCCCGAACGCATCGTCGCAAGGATGTAAAGCGCAATGACAATAAGGAAGCCGAAGACGACCAGAAATGTCTCAAGTCCAGCCAGCCCTCCCCTGCGATACAACCAGGCCGTGACCACTTCGCCGAGCCACTCGTAGGCGACCCACGGTTGCCCGCCTACGGTGAACGAGTATGGATCGGTTGTGGGCCAGTTGTGCGTTGCAAGGATCGCTTGCCCGCTCTTGATGTGCCACCATAGGTCAGGATCTACGAAGAATGTGCGGAGGTCATAAAACGCCCGGCCAACCAGCGCAACCCCCAACATCGCAGGAAATGAAAACACCAACTTCAGCCATTCAATCGTTCGCGCGTTCGATCCCGCCGGCGCCGCAATGATGGCCGGCGCGGATCCAAGTGGCCCGCCAGGGGCAATCGCCATGTCCGATTCGCTCATATGCTCTCAACGACCCTTTCGGGCGCGAGGCGATGCTTCCCGACGGGGCCACTCTTCGATGACAGACCCGGCCAGCAGACGTGTGTCGACTCAATGCGCAATCACCATCTCCGACGTGCCGGACAGCGTCAGCGTCTTGTTGCTGACCAGCGGAAACAAGAAAGTGAACTGATACCTGACCTGCACCTGTACTGTGCATCCCGGATAGTTCTCGTAAGGGCCGATCCCGCCGACGGCCTGTGTGCACACCGCCGGGCTATCGGCGTTGCTGGTCCAATTCGCAGTTGTAGTGAGCGCGCTTGTATTAATCCCCGGCGGCGCAAGGCTCGTCACATAGCTTTCTATGTCGCCCGCTGAGGCAGGCCCGTTGTTCATGGGTGGCGTACCGTTGCAGCTGTTGTCGCAGGAATCGCAGGTCGAGCTGGGAGCTCCGCAAGTCGCTCCATTGACTGCCGCCCAACGTGCGGCCGATTTGGCGGCGTGACTGACGAAATGGTAGGCATAGAGCGCCCTGCCGAAATCCATGATCCCCAGCACTATGGTCATCAAGACGATGAGGATAAAGGCAAATTCAACGGCGACGCCTCCCCGCTCTGGGACCGTGAACGTTTGGCCCGCTTCATTGCTCCGCGTCATGGCCTCTCCATCCAATCTGCGTGAGGTGTTTGAACGTTGTTCCAAGGAGGTTCACGCCTTCGTTGGTTCACTGAGCTGCAAAGGGTTGGCGCAGTGCTTGAACCGTGCACGACCCGCTCCCGTGCTCGTCTCGCCGTGTCATCATTTGGACACACCCGGCTCGGCGGGCCAACCCCACCTCCTTACCTGCATGCCGAATTCCACTCTCGTCCTTCTGGTGACGGCGGGTACCTCGTTTCGCCATTAGATTGCTGCCAACCGGGTTGCCTTTCCGCCCTCCCGCAGCTTCTCAAACTCCTTTAGGACCGCAAAAGGCGTCCGAAGGCTCGCGACGGATTCGCCGAGCTGCTCGATCCTGTTCGCGCTGACATGCCCCAGCATCGTTCCCGCTCCCGCAATATGCTTGACCCTTTCTGGCCGCAATCCCATAATCCGACAGCACGTTGCGTCGACCGCCACCGGATCGTCGCCAAGAATCAAGACATTCGCGGGCTTAGGCGTCCCCTGGATCGGACCGTTTCCTTCCATGCCCACAATTCCATCCACAATGGCAAAATCGGGGCGCACTGCCGCGTTGATGTCGAGAATCGATCGATCGATTCCGGCCCAGTGCAGAACATTCTTCGGCCAGCCGTAACAGCCGCCTGGCACCGTGCCGAACATGTTTTTCAGCGAGAGTGTTACCGCGGCCCAGTGATGCGTCTTCAGTTTCGGCATCGAAACGACGAAATCGGCGCGCAGCAAAGTGTTTGGGAAATAGAGCTCCCTCAGCCGCGATGCGCGCGTCGTCAGTGGGACCCGGGTCACATCGTCAACGTTCAGGTCGACGAAGGTTCGTTCGAGCGGCCCTATGAATTCTCGCAGTCGCACCGATTCGACGATTGCCTCCGTGTCCCGGTCCATCGCCGGACCGTCGCCGATCAGAACCCGGGCAGCCCCTAGCCTCAGAAACGATTCACGCGCTGCGGCTACAACGGCAGGGTGCGTGTTCATGCATCCGAGCGGATCGAGTCCAACAAAATTGGGCTTGAGCAGTACAGTCTTGCCGCGTATGGCTCCGATCGGTCGATGGGTCTCTGTGGCTGGTCCGGTGTCCTGAAGGCCTGCGCTCGATTTTTGGAACTCGCAGAGCGACTCGTAGAGGATGTCAACAAGGTTCTGCTCGTAGCTCGCGACCCGCCGAATGGCTACCTGCGAGGGTCGCCGCTGGAACGGCGGGATCAGTACGCCTTCAGGCGTGCGCATTCGCCGGTCCTCCGAACCAACTCGTCCGTGGCCCGAGAGCTAGGCAAGTCCAAGCCATGACTTGCACGTTTCCGAGAAACTGATTTTGCCGATAGAGCGCGCGCAGGTTTGGCGCGCTCGCCCCGTATGCAACGCCATAGGCCTCAAGACAAATCTCTGCGAGTGCGAGCGAGCCAGCAGCTGAGACATTCGCAAGAGCGGAGGAAAGCCACCGAAGGCTCTGGATCTTCTGTTCCGATTGATTTTCCCGACGTAAGGCAAGCAGTGCCCATGCGGTCGGCTCGATCAGCGGTTGGCCGGGAACGCCGTATACCATGGGATTCCCGCAATTCCAGCCGCCCTCCGGGCACATCCTGTCGTAAAGCATCGCCGTGGCCATTGCCCGGCGTCGCTCGCCCGCAGCGGGAACCAGCTCCTTTGGAGCATGTTCAATCGCTAATAGAGCAAATGCCGTAGGTTCGACCCAACTCGCCGTGCCCGGCGTCCAACCCCAAGCTCTCAGCGAATCGTTCTGCCGAGCGGCGCACGTTCGCACGAACAGTTTGCGGATGATCCGCGCGGGGAGAGGTTCCCGCCCCGGCCAGTCATTTATGATCCAGCGCAGGCCTGCGGCGACGGCATCCCTAGACCGAGCGTCAGCGCTCAAGACCCAAGAAGCAAGCGAGGTAACCCAGCAGCCGGTCGTTTGGCTCGGGCATGCCGGCCAGGAACCGTCGCTAAGTTGCGTCGAGCGCAGAAAGCGCAACCCCGCACTCTCGCGGTCGAACGCCGACTCGAGCTCGCGCAAAGCGAACAAGGCCCAGCAGGTGGGTTCGACCCTGCTTTGAGCCCCTTTGTGAAAGCCCCAGCCGCCATCCTCGTTCTGCGCTGCCCTGAGAAAGGCCAGACAGACGCTGCTCAGAGAATCATCCCCGGAAGTCGGCACCGGCGGATTCTACCTTCAACAGATACGCTGAAGCTAACTCGCCGAATCACATGACTCGGATCGAAGGAGGAATTTGACTCTGAACAGCCACCGGGATCTCTTCTTCGAATTCCTGAATTCCAAGCTGATTGATGAGCCGGTGCAAATACCCGCGGGCCATTCCCAGAACGCGCGCGCTTTCCGCTTTCCGCCATCCGCATTCCCGCAGCGTGCGCAGCACGAGTCGGCGTTTAAACTCGCGAACCTCGTCCTCGTACGAGCGGGACAATTGCTGAGGTGCGTCGCAACTGCTCCGAAGAACCGCAGGCAGCTGCCAGCTTTCGATCGATGGGCCTTCGGAAAGCACAACCGCGCGCTGAACAACGTTTTGCAGCTCGCGAACGTTGCCCGGCCAAACGTATTCCTCTAGCGCTCGCATCGCTGACTGGGAGAACCTTTTCGTCTTCCTCTTAAACTGCTCGGCCGATTTCTCGAGAAAATGCTGGGCGAGCAGCGGGATATCATCGCGGCGCTCGCGAAGGGCGGGCAGGTGCATCTGCACGACGTTCAGACGATAGTACAAATCCTCGCGGAACTTTCCTTGCTGGACAAGATCGGAAAGCTTGCGGTTCGTCGCGCATATCAACCGAATGTTTACATGAACCGTGCCATTACTGCCCAGCCGCTCGAAGGTGCGCTCCTGCAAGACGCGCAGGAATTTGGGTTGCAGGCTAAGGCCAAGATCGCCAATTTCATCTAGGAAGAGGGTGGATTGATCGGCAGCTTCGATCCTCCCGCGACGCATCGTGAGCGCGCCGGTGAACGCGCCTCTTTCATGCCCGAACAGCTCGTCCTCGACCAGTGTATCCGGAAGGTTCGCACAGGAAAACGCAACCAGCGGTCGCGCACCACGGCTGCTCATCGAGTGGATGGCGCGCGCCAGAAGCTCCTTGCCCGTGCCCGTTTCACCCGTAATCAGCACGCTCACGTCACACGGAGCGATCTTCTGCGCGAGTCGGAACAGCTCTTGCATAGCTGTGGACGTGCCCAAAAGCTCGTGCAGCCTGCCCGATTCACGCGCGCTGGCTCTCAGACGCTCAACTTCCCGCTCGGCCGCGTACGCTCGGTGGGCACGACGCAACACGAGTCGCAATTCGGCCATATTGGGCGGGTTGGTAATGGTGTCATAGGCGCCGCGCTCGATCGCACCCAGAAGGATGTGGCCTCTCCCCTCATCGCAAAGGACCACAACCGGAGGAGACAACGGGATCTTGGCGATTGCTTCTACCAACCGCAGTCCCGACTCCTCGTCGTCTCCTATGCTCGCCGAGCGCAGATCGAGCAAAAACACGTCGTACCGCGGGGGAATGTGGGACGTTTGGCTGAACTGACTGAAAACCGCTGAATGCGTAAGGAAGTCTGCGCCAAGTGTCCGCGATAACGGCTCTGCAAAACTTAGGTCCTGAGTCAGGAAGCAAAGGGCAATTTGATCGGGCACTTTCGTTCCCCCTGTTTACACCCCTGGTTAGCCGGCGCAGCCAGTCCTAGGCCTGCCCGCCCCTGGGGCACGCGAATCCCAACCCTGAAGTGGAACAGTATGCGGGGACTATTGGGCTGGGCTACCGAGCTGCTGCTCGGAGCACGGGGCCGAAAAATGGCAACTCACGTACCAAAAAGAGCGCTCAGTGTCATCAAGGGCACTCTGAGAGCTAAGTCCATTGCCTACATTAGTACATTGTCGCGACAGGGCCGCCTAAGGTATCCGTGGTAGACAAAAGATGTGTAACCTTGTGCACATTTATAGAAACCATGCTCCGCAACGAAGACACCTCGGTGTCCTCGATCAGAGACTTGAGTCTGTCACCGGCGAGAGACGAAAGAGCCTGACGCTACCTTAGCGATTTATGTGGTCTCTGCCTGCGGCAGGGGGGATGCCGACCAGAACCTCGACTTCAAGCGGCTTCCCGTTGCGCATAGCAGGTTTGAATTTCCAGCGGCTGAAAGCAACTCTTGCTGCCATGTCCATCTCCGGAACGACGCCTTGATAGACAACAACGTGCTCAACCGTTCCATCGGCCGCAATGGTTCCTTTCAAGATGATCATTCGATGCGATTTCTCCGGCGGGGCCGGTACGCGCTTGAAATCAAAGCGGTGAGTGAGATCGACGTCAGGAGGAATGAGGGGCGTTTCAAGCTGCACTACGGCAGCTCGACGGTCCGATGGCTTTCGCTCTAATGTAGATTTGTCGCAGTACTGCATCGTCCAACTACCGCCGGGCATGGGCAGAAAGACCGAGTAAATCTTTCCGCAATTCAGGACTCCGTAAACATTTAAAGCGCCCCCGCCAATTGGGCCGGCGGAAATAACTAGAGTATTCCTTCGCACGTTGAGCGGTTGGGCGGGTACTGGATACACCATGCTCAGGACCGGCGATGGATCGAGCACAGCGGGATCCCGGCCCGCGCTACTCCCGGCAATGCTAATCGACCCTGATCCTCCGGAATTCCGTCCGCCGCCTCCCTCTCCCTCCGTTCCGAGGCCTGTGCTTCCATCTCCGCCGTGGTTTCCGCCCCCGCTCCCGCCACCCAAAGCGCCCTTGGGATCTCCGCCTGGCGATCCCTCGCCGCCCGCCGGCCGGGCGATTGTGAACTCGCCCGAGCGATTACCTGTCGGTAATGCGAACCGATCGGTCGAGCTTGCTGGATCCACTCCTAGAGCGACAAGATCCGCAGGGTCCCCCGAACCTCCAGAGGACGGGCTCGTTCCAAGATTCGAGCGCTCAGTCGGTGCTCCGCCACCGGGAGGTGGCAGGAGAAGACGTGACTGGCTTCCGGGTGACTTGAGAAATGTGGTTAACGGGCTGGACGAATCAGCGTTTGCGGGAAGTGACGGTGCAAGAACGGCAGAAATCTGACGCTTGGCCTCAGCCGGCCGAGCATTGTTTGGGCTAAGTGGCACTTTCAACGGATCGAGTCCATGACCCAACACCATGTTCGGCACCTTTTGATAGGCGAGGATTTTCAGGTCAGGCGGAGAAGATGGTTGGTAAATGGTCTGACGGAAATTATCCGGATGAACCAGTTTGGAGACGATAGTCATGGAGGGGTGCTGGGCGGTGTTGCCGAGAACGGGAGCCTGCCTCGGCACAAATCCCGAGCCGGGTCTGCCGCCAGGACCGGCCGGCGCGATGCGGGGCAACTCGGGGGCAGCGAACACCGGAACGCGATAATAAATCTTCGGGACCGACGGCGCCGGAGAAACCCACGAATAGGCCTTAGGTGGAATTGCTCGCGGTAGGTACACCACAAGAGCGACCAGTGAACAGTGCACCAGGACAGACGCTCCGATGTACCGCCCCGGCACATGGACACTTCCCAGATTCGTTCCACGAAGGAAGTAGTGTGAGGATCGAGAGCGCCTCGGCGCAAGCCGGATCAAGACAGCAATTGAGTCACGCCATCTTTTGAGCAGCGAGTCGGGCCGAACAAACAGACGCGCTGCGCTGTGTTCGGTAAAAGGGGCACGAACCCTCATCGACGATTTCGCAGCACGCTCGACGAGAACGAGGTTCATTTCGCTAGACACTCCAGGACAGCCCTACGCGTCGTCGTTTCCTTGCCGGGCCTGTCGCGAGAGGTTAACGGGAGCACGTTCGGTACCAGCACGGCCCCTACAGGTTCCGCAGCATAAGGTTGATCCGGCTGCCGTATCGGAATCCTCTCAAGCGTCACTATTTGGACACACCAGGAGGGCGGGGATGAGAATCTTTGGTGACTCAACATGAGTTCCCTCCTCGAACGCAACACCTGTGCCTTCGCCAGGTGTATCGGCAAGGGGTTTGGTACAACTCCTGCTGATACAATCTCTCAGACGGTCGGTGGAGGGTACATTCATGCACGAGGTGTCAGGGAGACTGGCCGGTTTGGTTGTGCTGCTAGCTATAGCTGCCGGTCGCCTGCCCGCACAAGACGCTGCGGAAACTGCGGCGATGACGGCGCATTCAGCGGCGGCGGCGCAGAGTGCGAGTCGAGCTTCACTTGTAACCGCTATGCCCCCCAAGCAGACCTCAGCCCCGGCAACCACGGGCAGTGGGAAGCCTCCTGCCTATCTGCTTCCGCGAACTGGACCACCAGCGGACGAGGTGAATCGAAAGGACTTTGAAGACAATGCGGGAGAGAATGCCGGCAAACTGCTCCTGCGATCGAAGCCGAGCGGCGCAGAAATCTTCATCAACGGTAGGCTCGTCGGGCGAACTCCGCTTTTGATGGTCATTGCACCTGGAAAATATCAGATCGGTTTGCGAGGACCACGTGAGGAGTCCGGGCAGACCACGGTTGGAGTGATGCCGAAGGAAACCTATGTCGTGGCGATCACGTTGAATCAAAAGTATCCAGCGGGCATTACAACTCGCTGAAGCTAGCTAGAGCCTGGATAAAAAGCCTATGACCGACAAATCGGGAGTCGATTTCGATCGACAAGTATTTGTACAGACGGAAGAGCCGCCCAAGGCGCCAGAGGGAGTTCGAATGGGGGGACTTCTGTTTGCTGCCGCCATCATTGCGGCCATGGCTTTTGTCGGCTATAAGCTGCTACCTCAAACGGCAAACTATTCCTCAAGTAACGATAGTGCAACGCTTACCGATCTCGATAGGCGGCTGGCCAGTATCGAATCGCGCTTGGACAAGCTCGAACGCTCGCGCCGAGCGGCTGTTCCTGCACAGCCCGAAAAACCCTCCGATGCACAGCCCGAACAACCGACAGAGGCGAAGGTACCGCCCGCAAAGGCCGCCGCGAGGGCTGCCTATGAGATCTCTCCGTCGCCGCGGCGCGAGACTCACGTTCCCGTTTCTGCGCCTCCGCCCGACCCGGACGCGACCGAGCGACTGTCGGATCTTCAGCTGGGACTCAGCGATTTGAAGAAGAGCGAGGCGGACAATAAGGAAGCCTGGCAGGCCGCGACCGATCGGCTCGCAGACATGGCGGGACAGGTCGGAACACAGGGAGTTGAAATCCTGCGCAGCCAGGACGAATTGAACGAGGTTCTTTCGCGCACGGAAATGGAAGCGATCCCCTTCGAGCTGCTGCGCGGATCGAATCCTCAGCCGGTCGGACCCGTCTCAATGGTGCTCAAATCGGCGAATGCAAAAACGCAGCGCTACACCCTCTGCGTCTATATTCAGCCCTCTTGCATCGAGTTGAAGGACCGAACGCTGATGGAAGTGGTTCAGTTCGTCTCGTCCCGGAACGCGGCACCTCTCGAGGTGATCGCAACCAGGATCGTGAAGGACGAGATACTCGGCTACCTCGAGGTTCCGCGAAATCAAAGGGGGCATTGACGTATGTCTCTCACGCCGAAGCCACGGATGGGGCCGCGAGAAGCCGCCAGCGGACCTGTTCTGCGACCTTTCCTTGCGGCACGCTAGGGCTACGGCGGCGTGACCGGAAGAAAGTAGCTCTGGCACGCCTTGCGCAGCGTGTCCCGCGTCAGCCGTGGCTCGCTGCCGCAGTAAGCTGCAGACCAGAAAATCTGGTTGACAATATCGCGAGCATGACAGGGAGCCAGCGGCTGGCGCATTTCCTTCGTGATTACTTCCGCTAGATAGTTTCCAACTTGTAGGTCGCAGAAAAGTCCGCGCCCGGCACATTCCCGCTGGAAAATTGTGGCGAACTGTTCGAGGGTTGCGTAGCTGACGCCCACCTTGTTCGGAATTCTTCGAAGAAAGGCCTCGTCAGCGAGCGTGCGCGGATCGATGTTCGTCGCAAAGATGACCAGGACGTCAAAAGGAACTTCGAATTTCTTTCCGCCACTCAAGGTCAGGAAATCCGTGCGGCGATCGAGGGGCATCATCCAACGGTTGAGCAGCTCCTCCGGGCGCATGCGCTGGCGACCGAAGTCATCGACGACTAAAACACCGTTGTTGGCCTTCAACTGAGGCGGCGCCGTGAAGAACCGGCTCACTCGATTGAACTGCAGATCGAGCATTTCGGCCGACAGCTCGCCGCCGGTGATGACCCGCGGGCGCTCGCAAACTACCCAGCGGCGGTCCGACGCACCGTCGAAATGGTGGTCGACCGCCTGGTGCACGCCCGGATCGTAGACCGCGATGATTTGATGATCGACTTCAATGGCATGGGGAACCAAGATCGAATCGCCGTAGATCGCGGGGATCCTGTGGGCGAGTGTCGTCTTGCCTGTGCCGGAGGGACCATAAAGGAAGATCGAGGTGCCGGAAATGACGGCCGTGCCAAGACGCGTGACGAGGTCATCATCTAAGACGAGGTCAGCGAATGCACGCGCCAGATCTTCGGGCCGAACGACACTGCGCTCAATACTCTGTGCGCGAACCCGCTCGGTGTAGTCCCCGAGCGATACGGGGGCTGGTCCCGAATAACTGTTGCGCGCCATCGCGGCGGATGCTCGTTCCTTGCCGAGCCCGCTTAGGGCAATGACATGTACGCCGCGAGTCATGCCCTTGACATCACACAATTGCTCGCGGCGAAAGAACTGAAAGATGGCATCGATTACGGACAAACTGACGCACATGCGGCTGGCCAGATCGGCCAAAGACATCTCGCCGTTGAGGAAGAGGACCTTGAGGGCCAGGTCTTTAATGAGGTTTGGGCTGATTCCGAGGCCAGCCAAAGTCTGCGGCACCTCGAACCGAATAACGGCCGCGGTTTTCAATCTTCCTCTCCGTCAAACGACCCTCACGGTTCGCGGGGTCGACGTGCTCGTAGCAAACCCCGTGCCAGCCCCTGGATCATGATGCAACGCCCCCGCTCAGCGCCAAGCTGGCAAATTAAGTGCATTCCTAGGGGCCCTCTGACGCCGAGCGCGTCGAGTTGTGTCACTAAATGTGGACACTCGTGTGCCCGAGGTTTCCGTGTTGGCCGTACTCGGAGACATCCGGGGGACGGGGAAGAGCTCAGAGGCCATCGAAGTGCACGTTTTGAGGCGAGGGCAAGGCTCGTTCTGACAAGGGCCTGGGAATGGCTGGGCAATGTCGGATACTCTGGTTAACGAGGGGGCGGGGGGAGCTCCTCTGGAGCGCAGGCTTCATGCGCGCCAGCCGCTAAGCTCTTTGGCCTATCTGGACATTGGCCCCGGCAACGGCGGAATCGTTGTAAATGTATGTGAGGGCGGCCTCCAGGTACAGGCCGTCGCCCCTCTTGAGAGTCTCTCCGCTTTGAAACTTCGGATCCTGCCGCCCGGGTCTCGATCACGAATCGAAGCAGAAGCACGAGTCGCGTGGCTCGGCGAAGGCTATAAGCAAGCTGGACTGTGCTTCCTGGGCATGTCGGTTGACACGCGTCTCCAAATTCGACAGTGGATTCGGTCCCAAGGTGTGCTGAGCGCGGATCAGGTCCCGGCCGCAGCGGGAAATGAAGATCCTTCACTGGGGAATGCGGCGGAGCCCACAGCAAAGCAGGGGCCTTCGACCACCCGCCCAGACAAATGGAGCACGATACTGGCAGAACTGGAGACCTCGTCGGCGGCACAGCGCGCGCAGCCTGAGTCAGTCGAGAGCTCGCTTCCCGATTCCGACCAACTGCGCGGCTGGGTTCGCATCGCGCGCACGAAGCCCGAACTCGTGTCCGGGCACTCCGACGAACGCGTAAACCGATCTATGGCGGGTTCTCAGTTCACCGAGGTGTCGTCCGAACCTCCTGCGGGACAGCAATCCGGGCCGTCAGCGATAAGCGAGGAAGCACACCCAAATCATGCAGGAAATCAGCAGGGCACGAATGCGGACCTGGGCGTGGTACCCGGCGTGCGGCCGGTCCTTGTTCGATCTGCTTCTCAAGAGACAACGACCGCACCCGACCGTAGGAGCTTGTCGCCGAGCCCCTCCGAGCGCCCAGCGACCATCGCTCGACCGAACACGGACTCATTCAGCTTTCTAAGAGAACTCAAACTTACGACGGGAGGTCCGTCGGCGACGTTGCGGGGGAAGTGGGCGCGGATCGCCGCTCTAATCGCCGTTCTGGCCATGTCCTTTGGTGTCGGCATAGGAATTGGACGCTCCGACCTCCGAATGCGCCCGAGCGCTGGTTCGGTCCTTCAGCCAGGCAATGCATTGCCGGTTTCACAGCCGAACACGGAGGCAAGTGTCGAAAACAAATCAACGGAACCACTGGACCTAGATGTGGAGCGACAGCGAGAGGAGGCACCTGCTGTTCGGTTGACGAGAAAGAGAACCGCGCTCAGGAGGAACCATGGGCCGGTCGCCACCCCGCCGGGCATGGTTGCCGTTGCGCAAAATCTCGAGACCGCTCCAGAGGAGGTCCCGCTTGCTCCGGCGGCCACGAAGCCGCTGAGTACCACTTCACCGCCGCCGGCACCGGCAATCGACCAGGTGGCCGCGGAAGGTTCGCCCCCACTGATCATTGATGGGCATGTGCTGAGACCGATAGATCGCTTCAACCCGTGTCATCTGACCTATCGCGTTGATCCTGTTTATCCGCTCGAGGCGGAGCAGCAGAAGATTCAAGGTGCGGTGAGAATTCATCAAGTGATTGGACCGGACGGCAGCGTTCAAAGCGTGAAACTGCTAAGCGGACCGCCGCCACTGGTACCTGCAGCAATGGATGCTGCGCGATATTGGCGATACCTTCCCGCTTTACTGAACGGGGAACCGGTTGTGACAGAACAAGACGTCGAAATCGATTTTCGTCTCCCCGAGGGGAGCAACCAATGAAAACGGATGGCGGGGCGCTCGTTCGGATCGAGTGCTTGCAAAAGAGCGCGTCGAAAAAGCGAGGATCGTGACGAGACACCCAACGGATTGAGTTCGAAAGCGACACCACCGAGTGTCAGGGTTGTCTCCTTAAGGTGACGCTGAGAACTGGTGTGCGCCGATTTGAGGGCAGCGGTCTTCGATGTTGGATTTCCAGCGCCGCACGCGGAGGCGTTATGAATTGTGCAACAGAAAACCCGCGAATGGCATTGTTTTTCACCTTAGGTCAGACACCTTTCTCCTGGGTTTCACCTTTCGCATACCTAACGAAGCGGCTAATGGCTGCTATCTGACGCATTTTCAACGGACTCACACATTAAGTTAGCGCGAGGTTTCGGGCGCGCGAATTGCAAGGACAGCGGGTCAACCGGACACGGTCAGAGGTAAGAGACAGAAGAAATGGGATTTCGTCTATTGGCGTTTGCGGTTACATTCGTGCACGCTGCTCTGCGGCCGCTTGAACCTTTCGAGCGCGCGGTGATTGGATTTCGACAGTTGGTTGCTTTCGTGCACTCGGCGCTCGAGCCGCTGCCACTTTCTTCTGTGTCCGAGCCCTTGATTCTGGTCGCCTTGGGGATCGCGATGTTCGTTCTCTCCGATGTTATCCCGACGCGCCGCCGAACAACCGCTGCGGTCGGCAGAGGCACGAATCTAGAAGTTCTGAAGCTCATACCAACTGTCACGAGCAAAGCCCGGAACCGCGCGGCAACCGTACTCCCCGAGAAAACCACGCGTAAGGCATCGGCGCATGAGCCGCTAGTTCCACGGATAGTTCCGTTTCCCGTACAGATTCAGCCCAAGATCAGAAGCGCGGATTCTAAAGCCAATGACGTTTAGGAACCCTCGGAATGGTCAGACTTTTCAGTGCATATTTTCCTAAGCGCACTGTGTTTCTTGCTGTTTCCGAAACCCTCTTGATGTTTTCTGTTTTGCTGGTGGCGATATTCATCGACCCCGCAGCGAAATCGGGATTGCCACTTCTCGATGGCCGCGAATTCCTTCAACTCGCACTGGTCGGCCTGATTTGCCTTCTTTGCCTGTATTACCAGAACCTCTACACCCCCCGGTTCACAACAGATTTTCGCTTCATGCTAACGCGAGCGATCCGAGGGCTGGCCAGCGCGGCCATCGTCCTCGCGGTCATTTATCTCCTATTTCCAGCTGTCCAACTTCGCAGCGGTCCGACCACCATCGGAATTCTTCTGTTTGGCGCTTGCTTGGTACTGAGTCGGCAAGCATTTGTCGCTCTAAACGAGTCCGATCGCTGGTCAACGCCGACCCTAGTGATCGGCGATGGTCCGCTGGCTACCTATGTAATCGAGGCAATTCAAAACCGGCCAGAACTTGGACTAAAACTGATCGGTTTTATCAGCGATCGATCGCACTCGGTTTCAACTTGTGCCGACGTGCGCTGTCTTGGAGAAGTCGAGGATCTGGATAGACTGGTCGGCCAAATGGCGGTCGGGCGCGTGATCGTCGCGATGCAGGACAGTCGCGCCAGACTTCCGATCGAAGCTCTCTTGGATTTGAAACGGGCTGGCGTGAGCATACAGGAGGGTGCAGAATTCTACGAGCTGACAACTGGAAGAATACCTGTCAGTATCGTCCGGCCGAGTTGGTTACTCTTCGGGCCCGGATTCCGAATATCGAAACTGCAGTCATTCTACAAGCGCGTATTTTCGTTCGCGGTTGCTCTGGTCGCCTCCGTCGTTCTTCTTCCCGTCATGGCTGTGATGGCGCTCGCGATTTGGATGGATTCGCCTGGGCCCGCGCTTTTTCGTCAACTGCGCGTCGGGAAGGGTGGCCGTCCGTTCATGCTATACAAGTTCCGGACAATGTATGATCAGGCCGATTGCGGCAGGGATCCTCTGCCCGTGCAGCCCAATGACGAACGCGTTACGCGCGTGGGGCGGTGGCTGCGTCAGTTTCGGCTCGACGAGATTCCGCAACTTTACAACATCTTGATGGGTCACATGTCGCTTGTCGGACCGCGCCCCTTCGTCCCAAATCAGGAATTGGAACTTGCTCAGCAAATTCCGCTGTACAAACAGCGTTGGGCGGTACGGCCCGGAGCGACGGGATGGGCTCAAGTCCAACGTGGGTATTGCGCAACGGTCGACGACAACGTCGAGAAGCTGGCCTACGATCTCTTCTATATCAAGAACATGTCCATCGGCTTTGATCTGCTGATTCTGCTCAAGACACTCAAAATCGTCTTTGCCGGTATTGGCGGTCGATGAAGTCTTTCAGGCAAACCAACGTCCGAACCGAAACGCTTGCCGAGACACGGCTTTACGATCCTTCCCGCTGCTCGCGAGTTCGGCAGGGAAGAACTCGGAATTGATGCACACCTCCGACATAGAATCGAGATTGGTCGCAATCTGGCAGGAGTTGCTGGATGTGCGCCCAGTGCGGGTAAACGACAATTTCTTTGACTTGGGCGGCGACTCGGTGATGACCAGTCGGCTCGCCGCGACCATCAAGGAGATCTGGAAGGTCGACCTACCCATGGCCATGATCTTCCAGGTGCCCACGGTCGAAGAGATGGCTGCTTTTCTTAGTGGCAAAATTACTCCGAAGTGGTCGTCGCGAATTATGCCGCTCAAGCCAGGTGGCAGTCGTATCCCATTCCTGTGCGTCGACGCGGGCCCGTTCTTTCGTCATTTGACTTCCCGGCTGAGTCCTGAACAGCCATTCCTCGGATTGCGCTTGGCGCATACGAGAGACCTACCAACGCATTACTGTCTGAAGGACATCGCCCAGTACCACATACAGACGATCCGCGAGTTTCAACCGTCAGGTCCTTATTGTGTCGGCGGATGGTCCGCGGGGGGTTTGGTCGCATACGAAATCGCTCAGCAGCTTCGGGCGGCGGGGGAAGAAGTAAGCCTGCTGGTCTTGTTCGATGTCACGAACTGGGCCGCGCCTCAGAAAGGCGCCGCTCTTGAGAGAGCGCTTGTACCGATATGGAGGGTGAAGAGCGGTTTCGCAAGGCTAGCCGAACTGAAACCCGAGGACAAGTGGGGCTATCTCCGCGCCGCTGCCAGTGAGAGATACTTGAATCTCTGTCGACTGCTTTGGCTTGCCGGAGATCGAATGCAAAGGCGGTTCTCGCGTCGGATCATGCTTGCGCCGCGCGGGCCGAGTAAAGCCGTGTTTGTAGCCGCGCAGCGATACCGCCCACTGCCCTATGAGGGGCCCGCCGTCCTATTTCGCAGCGCCCTGCAAGCCAATGGGCCATACCATGAACCGACATTGGGCTGGTCGGACCTCATTCCGAATTTGGACGTTTGCGACATGCCGGGCGGTCACAACGACATGTTCCTCGACCCTTACGTCGATCTCCTGGCCGAGCGGCTCGAAAGACGATTGTCGCCGCTCCTACGGGCCGAAGCGAGCCGTGACTCAAAACCGGCAACCGGGGGGCTGCAGGTAGCTTCCTCAAGCAACTGTTCGATGCTCGGAGAACTATGAAGCGGGGAACTCCGTTTGCGATTGGCATTGCCGGCGGCACAGGTTCCGGAAAAACCACGCTGGTTAATGCTTTGCTGCGCCGCTTGGCCAAGGAAGGCGCTTGCCTGCTGGACCAGGATTCCTATTACATTGATCGGCAGCACCTGAGCGCCTCAGAACGCGCGCTTGTCAACTACGATGAACCGAACGCAATCGATCACGCCTTGTTGCTCGAACATTTAAGACGTCTGCTGAGCGGAGAACCCGTCGAGAAGCCTGTCTATTGCTTTAAGACACACAGCCGCACCCTCGAGACCCGCACGGTTTCTCCAGCGCAGTTCATATTGGTCGAAGGATTATTCGCGTTCTGGGACCCAGAGATTCGACGAACGCTCGATTTAAAGCTGTTCGTGGATGCCGATGCTGATCTGCGCCTAATCCGGCGCGCTCGAAGGGACATGAGGGACCGCGGGCGCACTGCTGAATCTGTACTGGAACAATACCTCGCCTCGGTTCGTCCGATGCATCGGATGTACGTCGAGCCGTGCAGGGTGTGGGCTGACCTGGTTTTTAACAACAATGACCATAGCGAGATATTCGTCACGAGAGCCTTGGCCAAGGTGGAACAGGTGCTAGCCCACGCACGCCGAGGATCGGCGGCCGTTTGGCAGCCTCCGACGGCCTCAGCTGAGCCTCCGTTTCAGAGCTCGTGAGCGTGGGAGGGCCAGGCCCAGTTCGCGCCACCTTTCTTGAACTGGTCCGGGGCTATCCTGGGCCGGTTTCGGTGACCTGCCACTTTTCGGTGGCCCTCAGGTGAAGGAATAACGAAAACGGCACTGGGCTCAAATGTGAAAACTTCTTCAATTCTCTTGATCCCTTTCGTGAACGGGGTGGCAATCCGGCGCGGGGGTCGGACAAGCTCTACATCCTACGGCCCGCAAGCTGCCGCTTCATAACAACTTACGCACAATGCCAGACCAACCTAGCTCTCCGGCGGACAATGTTGCGATGCTCACTTTGGCAGATCGATTGCTTCCATCTACGGTGACCAAGGCATAGGAAAAACTACACATCGGAAGTGCGCGGCCCCTCACCTTGGAGAAGGGCGCAACTACGTCTGACTCATGTTCTGTGACTCAAAGGGCGGTAGCCTGTCCGCTGACCGGCGCTCGTTCCCGAATCAGGACCTGACTTCCGCAGGGGGATGGAGCGCCGCTCTCGCCGAACAAGGCGAGGCTCGCGTGCACACTTGTGGCGAGAGTAGGAGGCTCCCCTGGTTCGCCGTGCAAGTTCGATCTCGCCACGAGAGCACGGTTGCCGCTTTCCTGCGCGGAAAGGAATATGAGTGGTTCTTGCCTACCTATCGGTGTAGGCGCCGCTGGTCAGATCGGACCAAAGACTTGGAGCTTCCGTTGTTCCCGGGATATCTGTTCTGCAGGTTCAACCCAACCGACCGACTCCCCATACTGAAGATACCCGGCCTGGTTTCAATCGTCGGGACAGCGAAAAAACCAGTTCCTGTTGATGACGTCGAGATCGCGGCCGTCCGCACTTTGGTAGGCTCTGGACTTCACCGCCAGCCCTGGCCGTACGTTCGAGTCGGTCAAAAGGTAAGGATCGAACGGGGCGCTCTTTGCGGGCTAGAAGGAATCTTGCAGAGTTTTAAGGGGCGCCACCGAATCGTGCTATCCGTTAGTCTACTGCAGCGCTCGGTCGCAACAGAAATCGACAGCGCTTGGATGACGCCCGTCCGTCCGTGCCTTTCTTCCTCGACTCGAAGGAGCGCCGCCCAAGTCATCCCGACACGCACTTCCCTTCCTGAGGAGGTACGGCTGCAGCCGTCTTCTCAGGCCGCCATAAACGAATTGGCCCCTGTCCCGCCACACTAGGAGACCGATGCACCCCGAGCTTGAAGGACTCGCGTTTCAAGTACACTCGGAACGCCGCTTGCACGGCGTTCCGTACCAGCCAGTTCATGAGCTGGTCGCCCGAATAGCTGCGGTTCAACCCCGGACTGTTGCGGTAACGGTTGCCCATCGCAGCTTCAGCTATCAGGAACTGGACGCGCGCGCGACGCAGATTGCAGGGCATCTGCAAGCCCTAGGGGTTGGGCCGGACTCTTTGGTTGCCATCTGCATGCGGCGATCTTTCGCCATGATTGTCGCCTCACTCGCAGTGCTCAAAGCAGGTGGGGCTTACCTTCCCATAGACCCGCATCAGCCGACCGCCCGGTTGGCCTACATGTTCGGCGACGCCCAGGTGGCGGCAGTGCTCACGGCTGCCTGCACCCAGGAACAGATTCCGGCAGGAGAGTACGAGATGCTTGGGCTGGACCCGGAGGGAAATGCCAAGCCGCTCGTGGCTGCGGTGTGGCGGCGCGTCGAGATCGAGCCGTCGAACCTCGCCTATGTCATGTATACCTCGGGATCCTCGGGTCAGCCGAAAGGTGTCGAGATAACTCACGGCAACCTCTCGAACCTTCTCGAGTGGCACAACGCCGCGTTTTCGGTCACCTCAGCCGACCGTGCCAGTCAACTTTCCGGTGTCTCCTTTGACGCCGCCGTGTGGGAGCTCTGGCCGTATCTCGTGGCCGGCGCAAGCGTACACATCCCTGAAGAAGGATTGGCGAACGATCCGATTGCGCTTCGCGATTGGATTCTCAGCCAGGGAGTAACGATTAGCTTTCTGCCTACCCCCGTTGCGGAACGGGTCATGACCGTAAGCTGGCCCACCCAGGCTGCTCTGCGCATCCTTCTGACGGGTGCCGATACCCTGCATCACTACCCAACGGCCGCGCTTCCCTTCGCCCTCGTTAACAACTACGGGCCGACAGAGTGTACGGTCGTAACAACGTCGGGCGTGGTCAGGCCGAATGACAACGCCGCAGGGTTGCCCGCCATTGGCCGGCCGATCACCAATGTGGAGGTATACATCCTTGACTCGGCCGGGCAGCCCGTCCCCCCAGGCGAAGCGGGCGAGCTGTATATCGGCGGCGCGGGCGTCGGACGCGGATATCGCAATCGTCCGGAGCTAACTGCCGAACGTTTTATCCGGAGTCCTTTCGCGACCAATTCCCACGAGCGGCTCTACAGGACCGGGGACCTTGTGCGGATGCTTCCCGAGGGGCAGCTCGCATTCCTCGGCCGCGCGGACGAACAGGTGAAAATCCGCGGCTTCCGAATCGAACTCGGCGAAGTGGTTTGCGCACTCAATGAGCACCCACATGTTCGGGAGAGCGCCGTTTCTGTCCGTGAGTTCGCGCCCGGGGATAGGCGGTTGGTCGCTTATGTGGTAGTCGAGCCGGCGGCGCGACTCACGCACGCCGCGCTGTCCAAACATCTTGGGCGCCGGCTGCCCGATTATATGATTCCGGGAAGTTTCGTGAGAATCGAGGCTCTTCCTCTCAACAGGAACGGAAAACTGGACCGCGCGGCTCTGCCGGACCCAGACTCTTCAAACTCGCTGCCGGTTGACAACTTCGTGGCGCCGAGTACGCCAATCGAGGAATGGCTGTCCAGTGTGCTGGCGCCCTTGCTTGGAATCGAGCAGATCGGTGTTGAAGATAATTTCTTCATGCTGGGCGGCCACTCGCTTCTGGGTACACAAGTGATCGCACGCGTGCGGGACGCCTTCGGAGTTGAGCTGAGCCTTCGCGCCCTGTTCGATGCTCCGACGATCGCTGCTTTGGGGGCGGAGGTCGAGCGGCTCCTGGTCACCCGAGTTACGTCCATGAGCGAAGAGGAAGCCGAGCGGATATTGAACAATTCCAAGGCCGTGGAGGGTCTCTGAGTGGACGTGGTAGCCGCAAAAACGGGCGACGGGAAGAAGACCCAGGTGCTGAGTCTGACTCGACTCCTTGATCCGGAAGTTCTCGCCAATCCCTATCCCCTTTTTGGCCGCCTGCGGGAAGAGGACCCCGTGCACTGGGACCCCTACCTGCACGCCTGGGTCGTCGTGCGATATGCCGATGTCATCACCGTGCTGCGCGATTTTTCGGCTGCTCGCACGCCCACGCCGGAATACCTGGACCAAATCGGTCTCGGCGAGTTGGCGCCCATCGCCAACGTTATGGTCAAGCAGATGCTCTTCCTTGACGCGCCGGCCCACACGCGAATTCGAAAGCTGGCCTCCTATGCCTTCACGCCCCAGCGCGTCGAGGTGCTTCGCAATCACATTCGGGAGATCGTGAAGCAACTGGTCGAAGCGGTTGTGGTGAAAGGCCGGATGGACGTGATTGCGGATCTCGCCGAACCGCTTCCCTATATTGTCACCGCCGAGATGCTGGGAGTTCCGGTCGAGGACGCGCCTCAACTGAAAGCCTGGTCCCAGGACTTTGCGGAAATGCTGGGTAATTTTCAGCACAATCCTGACCACGCGCCGCGAGTTCGCAAGAGTCTCGAGGAAATGACGAAGTACTTCCAGTCGGCCATCGAGCAGATTCAGAAAAGTCCGCGGGAGGGTTTGATCCAGTCCTTCCTGAACGCCGAGGTGGACGGCGACCGCTTTACCCCAGAGGAAGTCATTGCCAATACGATTGTCACCATGGTGGGCGGGCAGGAAACCACGACGAATTTGATCGGCAACGGATTCCTGACCCTTTTGCGCCATCCGGAGGTGCTGCGCCAGCTTCGGAGCGACCTGACGCTGATTCCTTCGGCCGTCGAGGAGATGTTGCGCTACGAACCTCCCAGCCAGCATACGGCTCGGCTTGCTCCCTTCGACTGCGAGCTCGGTGGAAAAAAAATCCGCAAACGCCAAGCGGTGATCGCCGTGATGGCGGCCGGCAACCGGGATCCCGATCGCTTTTCTGATCCGGACCGCTTCGATATCACCAGGAAGGACAACCGGCATCTTTCATTCGGATGGGCTGCACACTTCTGTTTCGGAGCGGCTCTGGCGCGTATCGAAGGCCAAGTCGCCTTCGAGGTGATGCTGCGCCGCTTGGCGAACTGGTCGCTTGGTCCGCAGCCTCTCGTATGGCGAACCAACCTTGGGCTTCGCGGGCTCACGTCGCTACAGGTCACCTTTAACGGGTCTCCGGGGTGCTGAGACACCCTCGGCCAGATCACAGATATCCACTGACTTCACAGAAAAAAAATGATCGACACTCACGCCACACCCCTCTCCGCTCAGTTTTCTGAAGCGAAGCGTAAACTGCTTGAGAACACCCTGGCTAAGATCTCGTTGCGACCCCCGGACTCCTGGGTCATCTCGCGCCGCCCCGCTGATAGAGAGATTCCCCTGGCCGTGGCACAGGAGCAGGTGTGGCAGCGTGCGCAGAAGTTACGACGCAGGCCGGCCCTTTATAACGAGTGCATCACGATTCATCGCAATGGGCCACTTGATATCCCCACGCTCGAGCGCAGCTTGGCCGAGGTCCTGCGTCGACACGAAATCTGGCGCACCTGCTTTGGGGTGAAGGAGGGGAAGCCGGTTCAGATCATCCAGCCGGCGCTGCAATCGCTCGGCCTGCCCGTAGTCGACCTGCGTGGCCTGCCGAAAGAAAAACGCGAGATGGAGGCATCCCGCCTTGCGTTCGAGCATTCGCGGGCGCCGTTCGATATGCAGCAGGGCCCGCTCGTGCGGTTCCTTCTCCTTCAACTGGAGGACCAGGAATTCCGTCTGCACTTGACCATGCATCAGAGCGTTGTGGACGGCGTCTCGGTTTATCGCGTTTTCCCGAAGGAACTGACTACCCTCTATGAAGCGTTCTCGGTGAACAAGCCATCGCCTCTCTCCGACTTGCCGATCCAATATGCGGACTATTCCTGCTGGCAGCGCGGCTGGCTGCGAGGGGAGACCCTCGGTCAGCAATTGGCCTATTGGCAGAAGCAGCTGGGCGGCGATCTGCCCGTCCTCAACTGGCCGAACGATCGCCCACGCCCCGCGACCGAAAGCTACCGCGGCGAGATCCTGCCCTTCGCATGGTCCGCGCGCTTGTCGGAAGTCTTGCAGGAGCTCGGGCAGCGCGAAGGAGTGACTCTGTTCTCCATTTTGCTTGCGGGTTTTACTGCTCTGCTTCACCAGTACACCGGGCAGGACGATATCATTGTCGGAACTCTTTCTCCCTCGGGACGAAAACGCTCGGAAGTCCAAGGATTGATCGGGTACTTTCTGAATCCGGTCGCTCTCCGCGTGCGGCCGTCCGGAAGTCTGAGATTTCGAGATCTTCTGCTGCAGGCTCGGACCGTCGTCTCGGAAGCCTTGTCGAACGACGACGTGCCTCTGGAGTGGCTGGCCGAGGAGTTGAGGGTGAAGTCGGACGCAACGCGCCATCCCTTCTTTCAACTGGCAATTTCTCTGGGGCCGGAGGTGGTAGAGCTCCCGGCCGGCTGGGGTCAGACGTTTATGGATGTCGGCGGCGGTGGAGCCCGTTGGGACCTTTACCTCGAATTCAGCAGCCGGACGAGCGGCATGATTGGCCGAGCACAATTCAACCCGGACCTATTTGAGCGCACGACGGTCGAAGGCGCCCTCGGGGACTTGGAGGCTTTGCTGGAGGCGGCGAGCGCAAACCCGCTCCTGCGCCTCTCCGAGCTAACCGTTCGCAAGGCATCCCAAACTTGCACCACATCCGCAGGGGCAGGCCGCCCGTGAGTTCGATCGAAACCAGCCTCGGCCATCCCAGGGAAAGAAGACAACAGTCCCTTGGCAAGGATTCCTTCGTGGTTCCGCATTGGTTCTATCAGCAGAATCTCTGGATCGCGGACCCCGAAAATTCAAATAGCGCGGTTTATAACTATCCCTTGCTGCTGCGCATCCACGGTCCGTTGAACCAAAAAGCGCTCGAAGAGAGTTTGCAGGAACTCGTGAGGCGACACGGGATTCTTCGTTCCCTATTCGGGCCGTCCGGAAAGGAACTTTTGGAGACTGTTCTGCCGCCGCAGCCGTTTTCCTTACCCGTGACGGACTTGAGCGATGTCGCCGAGGCCGAACGCGAGAACCGTGCGCGGGATTGCGCGCAGCAGGCGGCCAAGCGTTCCTTTGACCTGCGCCGCGAGCCGCCTTTCCGCGCCAGCCTGCTCTGTTTCGGTCCGCAAGACCATGCGCTGCTCCTGGTCACCCATCATCTTGTCTATGACGATTGGTCCAATGGAATCCTGATTCGAGAGCTGTCGGCTCTTTACCAGGCGTTCACGGCTGGTCAACCTTCGCCGCTTCCTGACCTCGCCTTCCAATATGGCGATTTCGTTCGCTGGCAGAACGAGAGACTGAACGAACAGGAATACGATTCTTGTTTGTCCTTCTGGAAGTCGCAACTCAGCGCGGACAACGATTTCTATCACCTGGCGTGCGACCGCATTCGTCCCTCCGTTCGAACCTACCAGGGCGCCCTCGAAAAGAGGACGCTCCCGGAAACCCTGACCGAATCCCTCAAGCTATGGAGCCAGAGGGAACGAGCGACCCTATTCATCAGCTCGCTGGCGGGTTTCCAGTTCTTGCTCCACCGCTATTCCGGTCACGGCGATATCGCCATAGGATCGTGTGCCGCGAATCGTCTGTGCGTCGAAGCCGAAGGATTGATCGGACGATTCGGAAACGACATCGTCATTCGGACCTGCCTGGCAGGCAATCCCACATACCGAGAAGCGCTGGCTCGCGTTCGCGAGTCCTTTCTCAAGGCTTATTCCTACCAACACCTGCCCTTTGGAGCGGTCGTCGATAAGTTCGCCCCGCCCAGCCATCCGAATCGCAATCCGCTGTTCCAGGTGATGTTCATTTTTCAGAACGCCCCGAAAGACGGCTGGAGAATTCCCTCGCTCAGTCTGCGTTGGCTCCCCGTCGAACCTGGTACAGCCAAATATGACCTGAACGTTTGGCTGCGACAGTCCGAGAGCCTTGAAGTCGGCCTGGAGTACAACACGGACCTGTTTGAACGGGCGACCATGCAGCGCATCCTGGATGACTATCGCAAGGTTCTCGAGGCGATGATGGAAAATCCGGACGGGCGAATCGACGATTTGCCGATCTGTGCGCGGCTTCAGTCGGAACCGCCTCCTCCGGCCGATCCTCCCCGGATCGAAATCACCGTGCCGCGCGACGAAACCGAGCAACAGCTAACCCAGATCTGGGAACAGCTTCTCGGGATTCAGCCCATTGGCCCTCAGCAGAACTTTTTCGAGCTGGGAGGAGACTCACTGCTTGCCACGCGCCTTTTCACCCAAATCGAAGGGGCATTTCGTATTCGATTGCAACCTTCCGTGCTGCTGGAGGCGCAAACCATTGAGGAGCTGGCCAAGACCCTGCGGCACCGGGGATGGTCCGCGAATTGTTCTTCACTGGTCGCCGTGCATCCATCCGGCGCGCGGCCTCCCTTGATCTGTATCCATGAAGGATGGGGGCAGATCTTCTTCTGCCGGCAGCTGTCGAGGTTTCTCGGCCCGGATCAGCCGATCTATGGCTTGCGACAAGAGGGTCTGGAAACCGGTCATGGCTTTTGGACTGTTGAGGAAATGGCGGAACGCTACCTCCGTGAAATTCAGTGTCTTCAACCGCATGGTCCCTATTACTTCGCAGGAAATTGTTTTGGAGGGCTGATTGCTTTCGATATGACCCACCGTCTCCACAGGGAAGGGGAAAAGGTGGCCCTGCTGGCCATGTTCAACACCCCCGCCCCGGGATCGCTGCGGGGATTTCCGTTCAGTCAGATTTTCCGGGTGAGAGAACGAGCGCAGTACTACACCGGTCGGTTGCGATCGATGAGCACGGACGAGCGGCTAAAGTACTTGCGGAAGAAGAGTCGAGGCATCTTGCGGTACGTAATTGGTCAGGCCGAAACCCAAGTTTGGAGAATCGCTCACCGTTACGCCCGAAATCGCAACTCCGCGCTGGCTCAGGATTTTCTAAGTCTGCACGACTCAAATGTCGAATCTGCCAAGAAATATCGACCGGCCCCCTGCCCGGTCCATGTCGATCTTTTTCTGACCTCCGAGGCCCTGTCTTTCTACCGTGTAGATCCCAGTGTGGGGTGGAAACCATACGCCCTCGACGGTCTGGATGTCTATGAGGTTCCCGGCGACATCGAGTCAGCGACGCAGTATCCGTACGCTGAGGTATTGTCCGAGAAACTGAGGCAGTGCATGGATCTTCGCATCAGGCCCAACACCTCACCTGGGAGCAGAGAATGACTCCCCGCCGTTCCTCCTGGAATCGGTCCGTTCGCGTGCCCGACCTCAGCGTGTCCGGAGGCGCCGAGGTCTCCTCGCCCGGCCGCGGAGAACATTGATGCGTGTCAGCGAACTTATCTTCGGACTGTCCTTGGTTTGGATCGGATACGTGTATGTGGGCTACCTCTGTTGCGTGTGGTTGATCGGACGATTCCGGCGGTTCGCTCCAAAAGGTCAGGAGGGTCTCACCCCTCGTGTTTCCGTGCTTATTTCCGCCCGCAACGAAGAGAAGGACATCGGCTGGAAGGTACAGGAGACCCTTTCGTGGAACTACCCGCCTGACAGGCTGGAAGTCCTGGTCGCCTCCGACGCTTCCGAGGATCGCACCGACCAGATTCTTCAGTCCATTTCCGATCTACGGCTGAAATTCATCCGCACGGAGGTACGCGTGGGGAAGAATGCGGCCCTGAATCGTCTGTTTGAGCTTGCGAGCGGCGAGATTCTCTTTTTCACCGATGCGAATTCTCATATCGGCCGGGAATGTCTTCGCACGATGATCCGCCATTTTGCCGACCCTCGTGTGGGGTGTGTGACAGGCTCGGAAAGAACGATTGCCGAACGAGAGGGTCCGCTCATGGCCGCCGGCGGGTCCGTCTACCTTGAGAACGAGTCCCTGATTAATTCGCTCGAAAGCAAGTTCGGATCTGTGCTGGTGTGCGACGGCTCAGTCTTTTGCATCCGACGAAACCTCTTCGAGCAGCTTCAACCTGATCTCGCAAATGATCTCCAATTGCCGATCCGAATTGGTGCTCAAGGCTATGCGCTTCTCTACGAGCCGAATGCCTTTTCGGCCGAACGTGCAAGTGGCACCCCGCAAGAGGAATTTAGCCGCAAGCGGCGCATCTGCGGTCAGGGCATCCTTGGGTTTTGGCGTCTGGGGAAGAATCTGCACGGGCTGCGGGCCTGGCAATTCTATTCCCGCAAGCTTCTCCGATGGATGGCGCTCGTTCCTCTCACGCTTTTATTGGTCACGAGCGCCTTGCTGTCCCGTAATCCGTTTTTTGCTCTCGTCTTCGGAGTGCAGATTCTTTTCGACGCCCTGGCTATGGTGGGCTGGTGGAGGGCAGCTCGCGGTCGGAGAGCCGCTTGGTGGGCAGCTTTGCCGCTCTACTTCCTGCTCGTGAATCTGGCTGCCCTCACTGGAATTGTAGAAGCGTGTCTTGGACGACGCTTCAGCGTTTGGGAAAGCCCGCTTCTGTCCCGGGGCCCGGAAGGCACGCAAGTAGTCCAATAGGTCGCGACCCCAGTGTCTCAAAGACATGATTCATACGACCGAGGGCCCTTGCCGCACCCTTGTGCGTCCGAGGAGGGGCAGAATCCCCGGTGCGAACCATGAAATGCATATTCTCAGTCGACGTCGAGGATTGGTTCCACATCCTAGATGTTTCCTCCGCGCCCGCTTTGGCAGACTGGCACTCCATGCCCTCGCTCGTCGAAAAGAATTTCCTTCGGCTACTGGACATCTTCAGCGACGCGGGGGTCAGCGTAACTTGTTTTTTCCTAGGCTGGGTAGCGCGCAAGTTTCCCCATCTCGCTCAGGAAGCACATCGTCGTGGACACGAAATCGCCTCTCACGGCTATTCCCATCAGCTGGTGTACAAGATGGCGCCCCACACTTTTGGCGAAGATGCGCTGGTTTCCAAGCGAATTCTCGAAGATGCGGTCGGAACCAGGATCCATGGCTATCGCGCGGCCGGATTCTCGGTAACCCACAGCACGGATTGGTACTTTGAGAAGCTGGCTGAGGCAGGCTACCGCTACGACTCCTCTGTATTTCCTGCCTCTCGAGGTCACGGCGGAATGCCAAACGGTCACTGCGACTCCTACCGGGTGTCGAGCCCATCGGGCGATTTGCTGGTATTCCCGATATCAGTTAAGCGCGTGTTCGGACGGCCGATCTGCTTCTTTGGCGGCGGCTACCTGCGGCTTTTTCCCTATTCGCTCATCAAGAGAGCCACGACATGTGTCCTCAAGGAGGGCCGGGTGGTCACCTTCTATGTCCACCCGCGTGAAATCGACCCGGACCATCCTCGTTTACCCATGCCATTGGTGAGGCGATTCAAGTCGTACGTCAACTTGCGGACAACCAAGCCGAAGATTCAGCGACTCCTCGCGGATTTCGAGGTGACCACCTTTCGGGATTTTATCGCCGAGCATCCGGACCTGATGGATTTCCCCGGTTCGAGCTTGCCCGAAAGGCGACTCGTCGGACTGGAAACCGGTACTCACTGAAGGAAGTCATTTGGCTATGAAGGCGGAATTCTGTCCGAACCAAAACGGCTGGGACACCTATGTGGACTCTCGTCCTGATGCCTCGATGTATCACCGGTGGGACTGGGGCCAGCTCGTCGAGCATACGTACGGGCACAAGGCGTACTACCTTGCGGCAACCGAGGGGGGGACTTTCCTCGGAGCTCTGCCTCTGGTGTTTATGAAGAGCCGGATCTTCGGTGACTTTCTGGTCTCCGCGCCTTTTTCGAGCTACGGCGGCGTCCTATCGAATACGCTGGAGGCGCGCAGGCTCTTGCTGGAAAAGGCCGTAGAACTCGCTCAAGAATTGCGAGCACGCCACGTCGAGTTGCGCCAGAGCGGTCCGTGCGAGGTTGGCTGGGAGGAGACCTCCGCGAAGGTGAGGATGGAAGTTCAGCTGCCCGCCAGTGCTGAGGAGTTGTGGAACCGGCTGAGCCCGGGAATGCGCAACAAGGTGCGCAACGCACATAAGAACAAGCTCGGGATCGAGTGGCACACGGAAGAAGCGGTCGACGATTTCTACGGTGTCTTCGCCAAGAACATGCGTGATCTGGGTACACCCGTCTATCCGAAGATTTGGTTTGAAAATCTGTGCCGCCAGTTCACCGACCATGTGCGCATCATCATCCTTCGGGACGGCAAGCAACCCGTGGCGGCCGGCCTCGTTACTTTATTCCGGGACGTAGCCGAGCTCCCCTGGTCAGCCTCGTTGCGGGAATCGAGAAAGAAGTATTCGGCGGTCGCCATGTATTGGGCGTTGCTTGAGTGGGCCCTCCAGAACGGTTACCGCCGTGTAGATCTCGGTCGTTGTACTCCGGGCAGCGGCACCTATGAATTCAAACGGCATTGGCTCTGCAAGGAAATAACCCTCCGCTGGTACTACTGGCTCTCACCCGGAGCCACCCTGCCGGAACTGCGCCCGGAAAATCCACGCTACCGCTGGGCGACGCAGGTCTGGCGCAAACTGCCCGTGGCCGTGGCTAACTGGCTTGGCCCACGCATTGTTCGCGCGATTCCGTAGAGTAATCTGCATATGCGACCTCAGCTGCCAATAGATCCTGGCCCTCCTGCCGCCGAGAATTCCTCTTCAACTTCCTTCCTGACATCGGGAAGCAAGCAATCCGATCAGGTTGGAGGTGGAAAGCAGTCCGAGCCGAGCATATACACGTTTTGGAGGGGCCGGGTAGCGCTGTATGGGATCTTGAAGAGTTTGGGCGTGGCACCGGGGGACTCTGTTCTTGTGCCCGGGTTCACTTGCTTTGCGGTGCCGGCCGCAGTGCGTTTTGCAGGTGCTCGACCACTCTACGTGGACATCGACCGAAAAACCTTTAACATCTCGGTGAGCGCCCTCCAGTCCCTGTGGAACTCTTCCTCACGTGCAAACATCAAGGCCGTCATCATTCAGCACACCTTTGGTATGCCGGCTGACCTGAACCTCATCCTCGCTTGGGCGCGAGAACGCGGGATCGCCACCATCGAGGATTGCGCACATGCCTGGGACAGTCGCTATCGGAATGAGCGAGGAGATTGGATCCAGGTGGGCACAGAGTCCGACGCCGCCCTCTTCAGCTCACAGTGGACGAAGCCAGTGTCCACGGGGCTGGGGGGTTGGGCGAGAGTGAACAACGCGGAACTGGGGTTACGCCTGCGCCGATTCCATGAAAGGGATTGTGTGGCTCCTTCGTTCTCACAAGTTGCATTGCTGGCGAGCCAAGTAGCTGTCGGGAGGTTGTTCCCTTCGTCCTGGGCTCACTGGACAGCGAGGTCCATTTATCAGTGGCTCTATCGACGCGGATTTCTCATCGGAACCTCCACGCCCGATGAACTTCGAGGAGAAATGGGGCGGGGATACGCAAAACGAATGTCCGGCTTCCAACAATGGCTCCTCAAGAAACAGCTGGCGGACAAATCTGTACAAACACATCGACGACGCCTGAAGGGAATTTATGACGCGGCGCTCGACGGCGCCGGGTTGCCTGTGTTTGAAATCCCTAACCACGCCGACCCAGTGTTGCTGCGCTATCCGGTTCGTGTAGGCAACAAGAAGAGAGCTCTGCGGGAAGCCCAACGCCGCCATATCGAGCTCGGTGACTGGTACGCGCACCCGATCGACCGGCCAGAAGGGCTGCAGGCCGAAGCCTTGGCCTATCGCAGCGGCATGTGTCCGGAGGGCGAACGCGCGGCTGCGGAAGTCGTGAACTTGCCGATGCACCTGCGGGTGACCGAGAAGACGGCACATGAAGCGGTGGACCTTCTGAAGGAGATCGCATGAGTGCGGGACAACAGGAATCCGTAACGGACGGCCGGAAGCTGAACATCTTTGTGCTAATCGACGCGCTCGGATGGAAGTGTATCGAGGGTCGAAACTTTCTTGCCGACCTACTGCCCTACCGGCGTCCTTTGCGGACCGTTCTAGGGTACAGCTCCGGTGCCATTCCGACGATTCTTACGGGCGTTACCCCCGCGGTGACCGGTCATTGGAATCTTTTCTACTATGATCCCGCAGGTTCGCCGTTCCGGTGGCTCAGAGCCCTGCGGTTCCTGCCCAATGCGGTTGTGGATAACCGGGTAGGTCGCAAGATCATGAAAGAACTCGGACGGCACGTCCTGGGAATGGGACCGCTGTTCGAATGCAGCGTGAGTCCCAAATTCTTGCCTCGGTTCAATTACGTCGAGAAAAAGAACATCTACGATCTTGGCGGCATTGCCGGTTCGCCGTCGATTTTTGACCGGCTTGCCGAGAGCGGCATCGCCTATCGAGTCTATTCTTACCACCACCTGACGGATGCCAGGATCCTTGCCCAGGCCATCGAGGACATTCGATCGAGGACCGCCTCGTTCTTCTTCCTCTATCTCAGCGAAATGGATATGTTCCAGCATATGCATTCCAATGAGCCCGAGGAGATTGACAAACGTTTGCGGTCCTATGATGCGGGTTTGCGGAAGGTCTTCCAGGCTGCCCGCGAACTCGCCCCCGGAGCTACCATGACGGTGGTTTCCGATCACGGGATGACCCCGGTCCGGCATCACTATGACTTGGTCAAGGAAGTGGGTGCTCTGGGGCTGAAAATACCGCGTGACTATCTGGCTGTGTACGACTCGACGATGGCGCGTTTTTGGTTCTTCAATGATGAGGCGAGGCAATCGATTCAAGATCGCCTGAAGAATCTTCCATGCGGACGCATTGTGCCGGACGAAGAGTTGCATCGACTCGGCGTCTTTTTTGCCGATCGACGATTTGGAGAACTCATCTTTTTGCTTCACCCGGGATGGCTCGTATCGCAGGGCGACTTCAACGGCAAGGGGTGGATGCCAAACGGCATGCACGGCTATCACCCCCAAGATCCCTGGTCCGATGCAGTATTTCTAAGCAGTAACCAGCCACCCTTACCCGTCAACACCATCGTCGACGTTTATTCCTGCATGGAAAGCGCGGCGCAACTCAGCGGACCACTCGAGGGGACGAAATCGCGTTGAGGAACGAACGGATCACCGCGGATCGGGTGCCATACGACAGGCGCGCGTCGGTCTGCTATTCCGCGCTGTCCCTGTTCGACCATCGAGCAGACTGCCCGGGGATGAAATTAAGGCCTCGCGATGGCCAGGGCGCTGAGGGCTGGGAAGAAATGCTGCTACCGGGATTTGAGCGCGAGCAGCAGAACCGACAGAGGTGGCCTCTGGCGGGATGCAGCCTTGGCCAAGTCAGAAATCTACCAGGCGCTCCAGGAACGTGGGTGAAGTATGTCATCCCGCTCACACGAATGAGAATGTTCGGGACGGGCAACGCATCCCTGGCGTGCAACGGGAAGCCCGCCAAAGCGTCTCTCCTTCAGTGACCACAAGCACCAACTATCGCAGGCGGGTTGCCCCTCGAGGCGGCGGAGGGAATCAGTCGAGGTGCGAGAGTCCTCGAATCCTGCACCTCGTTCTCAATCAGATTCGCGGCGGCGCCGAGGAACACGTGATACCGCTGCTGACAACCGCTCGGGACTACGGCTTTACGCCGTTCTTAGCAGCGCCGGCGGCGCTCCTGGAGACCATGGCGCCGGAGCTGGCTGAGTCCGGAGTGAAAAGCCTGACCCTTGAGCCACCGCCACCCCTTCTGGGGATGCGCTTTACGCTTCAGTTGGCCGCCATGCTGCGAAGACAGCAGATCGATCTGGTTCACTCCCATTCGACCATTGGAAGCTTATGCGCGCTCCCCGCGTCGCGCATATGGAGGAGACGGTCGATCATCGAAACCTGCCACGGACGCGAATTCTGGCGGGAGGGAAAGCGAATAAGGGGCAGCTTTTGGTTGGACCACCAAGCCAGCCGTTTCCTTGACAGATTTATTGCCGTTTCGCACGCCACCGCGCGATATCTGCGCGAAACCAAAGGGATCCCCAGCAACAAAATCGTCGTCATTCATAACGGTCGGGACCTCCGTTCTCTGCTGCCGCCCAAGCCCGAACAGATCGCTAAGGCACGCGCGGAGCTTGGTTTGACCAATGAGCAAGCGGTTCTGCTGTTAGGGCGGCTAGCCAAGGAGAAGGGACACGGTTTGTTGCTCGACGCTCTCAAGATACTCGGATCGCGCCGACCCCGACTCATCGCAATTTTTGCTGGGATAGGTCCTCTCGAAGCAGAGTTGAAGGCCAAATACAAGGCTGCCGGCCTGACCGACCAAGTTCGCTTCCTCGGTTACCGCACAGACCTGCAGAGACTCATGGCTGCTGCCGATTTGGTCGTATTGCCGTCCATTTCGGAAGGATTACCGTTGGCAGCAATCGAAGCACTTGCGGCCGCGCGCCCGGTCGTCGCCACAGAGACAGGAGGAATTCCGGAAATCGTGCTAAATGGTCAGACAGGCTTGCTTGTCCCACCCTGCGATTCCGTTGCACTCGCGGAAGCGATGCATCGCGTACTTAGCGACCCGGCACTTGCACTTCGGCTCGGGACGAACGGCCGCCTCTTCGTTGAACAGCACTTCGATGTCCGCGTGCAAATCGAACGCACGATGGCATTATATCGCGACGTGACAAGCAAAGCCGCCACGCCCTCCGCAGAAGCCGCAGTATCGACACACCATTCCTCAGTGCGCGGAGTAAAAGTCTAATGTTCGAAGTACATCCGCCTGGCTCGTTTCGGCTATGTGTGGAGCCTAGGTTCCAGGACGACGCAGCGCGTGATCTCGAGCGCGTATCGCGGCTGGTACAGCAAGCCACACGGTCATTTCCCGTCCTGGGCCTGATTCTGACCGGCAGCGTAGCCCGAGGCGAAGGCACACTAATAGCCGACCAGAAGACCGGCACGCGCTGGCTGGGCGATCTCGAGTGCTTGTTGATCGTGCCTCCGGGCTGGCGCACATGCACTTGGCAAATTGACGACGCCCTGCATGGCGTGGAGACAGAGCTAAACAACGATCTCGGAAACCGGCAGCGCGGACTCAAGGTTGGCATTACGCAGATGGTGGCTACTCGGCTGGCGCGCCTGCGTCGGTCGATCTTTAATCGCGAATTTCTGGAACACGGCAAGCTCCTGTGGGGCACCCCATCGGCCCTTCCGATGCCGGCCTGGTGGGCCGCCGGGGCTCACGAAGTACCCGTGCGGGACGCCTTGCGCTTGCTCAACAATCGGACCATACAACAGATCACCGCACGAATGATGCACGAAACCGGGGCTGCCGAACCGCTGTCGGCCGAATATGCAATCAGTAAGTTCTGGATCGAGCTTGCGACATCCCTTTCTGTTTTTCTCGACTGCTACCGAACCACCTACCGAGCCCGACAGACTGCGATCGAAAGTCTAATGGCCTCCCGGCCTGAGATCTTGGGCGGCGAGTTCAGCGAGCTGCTGGTGGCTCGACTGCGCGAGGCCATGGCGGTCAAGTTTGGACAGACACCCAAGGTGACTGGGCCTGCGTGCCAACGGTTCGATGAAGTCGCTCGCTTTGCCACTCGCGTCTGGTATTGGGAGAGCGCGCGGATGCTTGGAGCTGGCCCAGACGACTCGGACTGGCGACTCGTGATTAGCCGGTTGCGGCGTTTAGAGACGACCAGTCAGCGGGCACGGGACTGGATGAGGCTTTTGATGCGCGACAGGTCGCTTCGCCGTCTGACGCCGTACACCATCCGGACCATGAAGGCCGCCGCGCGTGCCGGCTCGCTGGCCAATGCCATCTACGCAACTGGCTGCCTACTTCTGTTCTTCTGGGACGAGATCGGCTTAGAAAATCAGCCGGGGCCACAAATCGCACAAACCTTGGGAGCCTTTTTCGATGTTCAAGCTGGTTCAGGAAAAGAGCGCCGCTTGATGCTGACGCAGAGGGTACAGACAGCGTGGGATCGGCACCTTCGTTCCTCCGCGGCCTAGCCCGGGAGACAAACACAATGACACCGGATTCCAGAGTGCTGAATTCTGCCGCTACGGTGATATCCCGTAGACGCCGTGCCGTTCGTAGCGTATTGCGTCCGGTGAGCCGCCTCGCTGCTCGCCGCAGGGAGACGCGAACCATTGTTCTCATGTATCACGCGATCGGCAACTCCTCTTACGCGGTGCGCCCGGAGGACTTTGAGGCTCAGATGAGATACCTCAAGGGACACGCCCGGGTGCTTGCGCTCGATGCAATACTTAGCGGGCGATATCGCGATACCACCGTGCCCCTTACTTGCGCCATAACTTTCGACGACGGATACGCCGGCGTATACGAGTACGCATACCCAATTCTCCGCCAGCATGGCTTCCCGGCGGTGGTTTACGTAACCACGTCTGCCCTCGACCAGGGCGGCAGACAGCACCGTAGCGAGATTCCGGGCTTCTTTCCTGGCGAGCCAATAATGACCTGGCCTCAGGTACGAGAAATGAGTGAAGGCGGAATTACGATAGGGTCCCATCTCTGTCATCACTTTGACATGAGAGAGCTAAGCCCTGAGACTGGCCTGAATGAGCTGCGTCGTTCAAGGGATATCATCAGCCAGAAACTTGCTGCTCCGTGTAACCACTTTGCGTATCCCTTTGGGTTCTTCAACGCTCAAAACGTTCACTGGGTACGTAAGCTCGGATACGAGAGCGCGGTTACTGTTCGCCATAGCCCGGTTCCCGACAAACTCGACCCGTTTAGAATTCCCAGAATGAGTGTGGGAGCCGAGAATAGCTGGGTCGACTTCGAGGGCATGCTCCGCGGCGATCTCGATTACCTGTTGATCCTCCGCCAGATACGGGAAATGCTCGGCCTACCTGTTTACTAGCTGTCCGGACCAAACGACGGTCCCCGGTTAGGGCGCGGAGACAGAGGCGCATTCTCAAGCGCACTTGCTCTGACAACTTCGAACGGAACTAGAGAGTCGCGGTCACCTCAGCGCGCATTTTATTGATTTTGTGATTATCGTCTACTATTTGCTGATTTGGATCTTGCCTTTGTGGGCCCACCCCTTTTGGGGACAGAGGATTGGTCCGCTGACGCTGTTTGAGTACATCGGAATTGTCTGTCTCGCGTACGCTTTCGTTCATGTCCTCTCTCGCCACAGGTTTCCGTTTCCGCCGTTGCTGGAAACCATTCCGCCGATCCTAGATACTTGGGAAACTCGCTTGTTTCTCTTGCTGTATCTCATAGCGCTTATTTCTGCGGGCACTAAGGGAGACGGAATTGTTTTGAGCGACAGCGCTCTGATCAATTACACCTCTTCGCTATCTTTGATCCTGATCGGGTTGGCTGTTATCGATGACCTAAAACGCCTGCGCTGGATGGTCCTCACCCTGGTCGGCTCGTACGGTTTTGCCTCCCTGTACGTCATTCGCGAGTGGCAGCGCAACCACTTAATCTATCGCGGTTTTCGCCCGGGCTGGATCGTTGGTGATGCGAATTATTTCAGCGTCGCCGCTATATTTGCGATTGTGCTGGCCTTTTATTTCATGCAGGGAGGGCGGCCGCGCTGGGAGAGGGCATTCTGTCTGGTCTGTTTGCTGCTCACGATCTTAGCCTTCACTTTCTGTGCGTCTCGCGGAGGATTGCTCGGGCTGACCGCAGCGGCACTTTGTCTCGTCTGGCGCACCGAGCGTCGAGTTCGGAACCTAGTTCTTATCAGTGTTGTCGTGATTCCTTTGAGCTTGGCCCTGCCGGTTTCTCCTCTGCACCGGTTTCTCGATCCCCACGCGGATCACGGATCTGCTCAATTCCATCTGGAGGCATGGAGGGCCGGCCTACGAATGATCGAGGCCCATCCTCTCACCGGAATAGGGCTGGGAAATTTCAAGCCCCAGATGCCGTTGTATAATCTTCCGCAATGGGACCCCCTAACAGGATGGGCCCCCACAATCGACTCGGTGGCACACAACATGTTCATAGAGGTTGCCGCTGAGTTGGGTTTGCCCGCGCTACTAATCTTGCTTGGCATCTTTTGGTTCACTTACCGGACGTTGGGGAGGCTCCGAAGATCTTCTTCGCATCCTCTGATTCGAGACGCCGCGTCGGCGCTGCAAGCGGGGCTGGTGGGTTTCGCCGTGGCTGGATCTTTTATCTCCGCCGAATATCAGAAGACAAGCTGGATGGGCTTCGCGGTAATGTTTTGCCTCCTGCCGCTCGCGCGGCCGCGAAAGCTGCCGGTCCACGCGCGAATTCCGCCACGTTCACCGAAGAGGCGGTCTCACCCCGGTGGACAAAAGCTTCGTCCGCGGAACTCTGATTTTCGAGAAAAGGCACACTTAGTGGGGAACTACAGCCGTATCGCGGATGCCTGACTCGGCTTAGCATGCAGAACAAGACAACAAGCAAGCCATCCTTATCGTTTAGCGATGTCTTGAGCGGCCTGCCCGAAGGGCAGCGGCACCACATGATCTCGGGCATGCGGTGGACGCTCTGGCTTTCCATTTTTTCGGCGCCGTGCGGGTACATCACTACCGTTTTACTAGCGCGCGTTGATCCTGCGGTGATCGGCACCTATGGGCTCGTGTCTTTGTACGTTAGTTACACGTCGATTTTTCTTTTTTTTGGCGGAAACGGAGTGATCATCAAATTTCTGCCTGAGCTGCAGGCAGAGAAGCGCTTGCCCTTCTTCATTTCCTACTTCTTGGTAATTCTGGCGGCTGCACTGCCGTATCAAATCGCCGTTTCAATCTGGCCCAGGGGTCTCCAGTACATGCTCGGCAGCGAAGCAAACAACTGGTTTGGAGTTTTCTTAGTCTGGCTCGCCCCCTTCTTCATTCTCTCGTCCTTAGTCCTCGCAGCCCTCAAGGGACTGCTGCAGATTAAGTGGTCTCAGGTATACAACCGAATTATTACCTTAACCAGTTTCACGCTCTACGCCGTGCTCTATTTTGGCGCTCGCGGATTCCTGGCTGCTCACTACGTCGTGATCATATGGAGCACCTACCTGGCACTAGCTAGTTTAGTGACCATTCTCGCCATGCGGCGCCTTCTGCGTCTTCTCCGAGGTGGCCGCTTTCGGGAACCTGTTCGATTCTTTCTGCCTCCGGGATTCTGGTCCTATACTTCGGGGGTGCAGCTCGTTTCTGTTCTCTCCTTCCTGAGCACCAGGCTCGATTATGTCTTCATCCTGAATGCGGGCGGACTTGTGGAGTTTGGCCGCTATGTGACGCTGCTTTCACTGGTCTCCGTGATCCCCATATTTGCCACCTTTGTGCTCGATAGCCTCCTGCCCTCGCTGACAAACACGCTTGCGCTGCGCGACTACGACTCCTCGCGGCACCTGGCGGAAACCTATCTGCGATTTGTGCTGCCGTGTGGGATGGTCGCGGCCACTTTCGCAATACTCCTCGCGCATCCCCTCTTCGCCGTGCTTGGCCCGCGCTATCGGGACCTTGTGGGCCTCGGACTGCTCGCCTTTCCGATCGCCGCTGTGCAGGTGCTCAACTGGTTCGTGGGGGTTATGTTCACGGCCATTGGCCAACCGTATGGGAGTGTGAAAGCGCAGACGACCCGGATGGTCGTTTTCTGCCTGGGTTTTTGGTTCTTGTGGGCACCTTATCACCTCTGGGGAGCCATCGTGGCCTGGGGAATCGCTGAATTGTCTCATCTGGTGGTTGGAGTTTTTCTTCTTCTGCGCCGAGTGCCATTCCACTTTTCTTTTCTGCCCAGCTCCCTTGCATTCTTGTTCATCGTCGGCCTTTCTGCTGCGTTTGCCAGATACTCGGGAAACCAAAGTGTGCTCGTTTCTTGCATCGTCTGGCTTTCGCTGGTTGGAGCATTTTTTCTGACCGCCCGCTATTCCTGGAGCGAAATTCGAAGGCTCACTCTGATGGTCCTGCCTTCTCGAGTATCCGCGGTCGTATTCTCGTGACTCGTTTTGCGGTGAATCCTTAGAGCGTTATGCGCATACTATTCCTCTCTTTGACCTTCCCCCTGCCAGCGAATAATGGCTACCGCATGCGGATTTGGGCGATTCTTCGTGCCTTGGCCGCCGAAGGTCACGACACCAGCTTGCTTACCTTTGCTTCACCCGGTGAGGCTGCTGACACCAAGCCGCTTCTCGCAGCCTGCCGCAACGTCGAGGTGGTTCCCCTCACTCTTGTACGTTTGGCCGGGCAGACCAATTACCTGGACCGACTCCGCGGTGTGGCCTCGCTGCTACCTTACGGTGTAACTCGCTTTGCGTCGGTGACGATGCAGAAACGCATCATGAACCTGCTTGAGACGGAGCGGTTTGATGCGGTCGTGGCGGAGGCGCCTCATGCGCTGATCAACCTCCCGCTGGACTTACCTGTTCCTCTGATCCTCGACGACCAAAACCTGGAGCACATGATACTGCGCCGATACTTCGACACCGAGCGGAACCTAGCAAAGAAATATTACGCATGGTGGGAGTGGTGGAAGTTGCGAAATTGGGAACGAAAGGCCTGTTCGCGCGCGAAGCTGACCTTCGTGTGCTCCGAACACGACCGTTCAGGGATGTCCGCAATGTGTCCCCAAGCGAAAATTATGGTGGTGCCAAACATCATCGACTTTGATGCGTATGCTCCGGCGATCGATTCCAAGCTCTCAACGGTGGTCTACGTTGGGGGATTGGACTGGCTCCCAAACCGCGATGCAGTTGAGTTTTTTGTGACCTCGATCTTTCCGGAGTTGCGGAAGCTGGCCCCTGAGATCGTATTTGTCAGCGCCTACTCAGCTGATCACGCGCCTCCGCAAGAATTCCTTGACCGATTCGCTTCAATTCCGCATGTCCAGTTTTTGGAAACTCCTGACGTGCGTAAAGTCATGGCTGAAGCGGGCGTTTTTGTAGTTCCCATAAGGATTGGAAGTGGCACACGTTTCAAGATCTTGGAGGCAGCCGCGATGACCAAGCCCATCGTTTCTACTCATATCGGCGCAGAGGGGTTGGGTTTCGAAGACGAAAAGGAGATCCGGCTTGTCGACGCTCCTGTGGCCTTCGCCCGAGCCGTAGCGGACTTGCTCGCCGACTCGCGGGCCCGCAATGCGATGGGACAGGCGGCGCGGCAAAGAGTTGCAGAGCATTACAGCTTTCCTGTCCTGCGGAAGACACTCGGCCGCGCATTGAGGGAGCTATCTCAAGAGGGTTAGCCAGGGCTTTAAGGCGTACAGTGGAAAACAATCAGAGACAGTCTCACGAGAGGAGTACACAGGGGACATGACCAGAGAGTCGGCGATCGTGGTTGGCGGATGTGGGTTCATCGGCATCCATTGTGTACTGCGACTTCTTCGAGAGAATTACAAGGTTACTTGCATCGACAACTTGACTCGAGGGACGGCCGTCGCGAACTTGCGCTGGATCAAGGAAAAGGGCAATTCTCCCGGGCCCGGCCTTCGCTTTGTTAATGTCGACATTCGCCACTTCGACGATCTGAGGGCAGCCCTCACCTCCCATTCGAAAACCTACGGGGCGCCTGAGGTAATATTCCATCAGGCTGCCCAAGTGGCCGTCACCCAATCCGTGATAGAGCCTCGAAATGATTTTGAGATCAACGCACACGGAACTTTCAACGTCCTTGAGGCCATTCGAACTGTTTGCCCTGAGACGACCCTGATCTTCTCCTCCACTAACAAGGTTTACGGTGGCCTAAAATCAACCCCCACGCGCGAGCTATCCAAGCGTTACGAATTTGAAAGCCTATCCAATGGCGTGCCTGTCACCCAGCCACTGGACTTCTACAGCCCTTATGGCTGCTCAAAAGGCGCAGCGGACCAATATGTACGGGACTATGCCCGCATCTTCAACCTACGAACCATCGTGTTCAGGCAGTCTTGCATTTACGGAACGCGTCAGTTTGGACAAGAGGACCAGGGTTGGGTGTGTTGGTTTGTGATCGCGGCATTGCTGAAAAAGAGAATCACCGTCTATGGGAATGGAAAACAAGTACGGGATCTGCTCTGGATCGATGATCTGATCGAGGCCTATTGGAAGGCGTGGCAAGGATCCACCACCGGAGGCGAAGTCTTCAACATGGGCGGCGGTCCAGGGAACACGCTTTCGCTATTGGAATTGCTCGAAATCCTGCGTGAACTCGAACCGAGTTTGGCTCAACCAGATTTCGCAGATTGGCGCCCAGGGGACCAACCGATCTACGTGTCAGACATTCGCGACGTCTGTGAACGACTACACTGGAAACCAAAATGGACCCCTCAAGAAGGCGTTAACAACCTATGGCGTTGGGTGAAGGGAAACCGCGCCGAGATCCAGGCGGTGACCGACGACAGACAGCTCTGAATCGGGATTTTACTCGCGCGAGCCTTGGATTTGGCCTGCATCGGCTCGACGGTCCCGCCCCGAATCGGCAGCCGGAGAGGGGCGACGACAACAGAGAAGGCATCTCCACCTCAGGAAGGGAGTCTCAAAAGGAAGGCCAGCAAAATCAGAGGCCGGAAGAACGTTCGAAAAAAAGACGACAAGCCCGACTCCTGGCCGGTTAAACGTCGGTTTAGGGTCGACGAAAGGCCACGCTCACCTATGTCTAACCGTACACTCCATGAAACGCCGTTCAAACCCTCGAAGTTTGAGAACCAAAGAATTCTCTTCCTAGGAAATGCCTATAGTCCGTTGAGTACAGCGTGTCTCCAAGCTTTGGTCGAATTGGGATGTGACACGGTGGTCGCATCTTACAACCCACTCAGCAAAGATACCTGGCAGCTGTTCCGGAACACGTTAAAGTCCCGGGGTTGGCGTCCGGTCCTGCGCAAAGGCGCGGATGTGATGCACCGCAAGACGCGCAACGCCTTAAGACGTGGGGGTTTTCCACTGCCAGGTTTTGGCTCGCTGCCGGAACTTACGCGCAAGCTTGGGTTGAAAGCGATCCGATGCGTGCATCCGAACAACGCAGAATTTGTCGAGAAGGTGCGACTGCTCGGAGTGGATCTCATTGTTGTAGCGGTCCTCAGTTGTATCCTTAAGAAGGAACTGATTGGTGTCCCGCCTTTGGGTTGCGTTAACGTCCACCTCTCCCTCTTGCCGCACTACCGTGGCCCGCGACCTTCCTATTGGGTGCTCGCCAACCGCGAAACGACGACGGGCGTCACCCTGCATTATATCGATGAACGGATCGATTCTGGAGATATCATCGTGCAACGGGAAGTACCGATTCTCCGGAATGACACGGAGTCAACGCTAATAGATCGGTCCACGCCCGTGATGACTGCACTCCTCCACGAAGCAATTCCTCTCTTGCTGGCGGGCAAGGCTCCGCGCATTCGTCAGGACGACTCGAAGGCAAGCTACTATTCCTTTCCACCGCGGGAGCCATTGATTCCTGGGCGCCGAAATCGTGGGCGCGCGTTCCCGACAGGTCGAACCCAACGGAATGCCGCGGTGCCCCTCTATAACCGTCCAAAATGGCCGCGCCAATGGTGGGGGAAGATATCTTCGTTCCTGACACAGCCGCTGCGACTTTGGCTGTGATACGGAACGGTGACCTGATTACAGTCCGGCAGAGAATATAATGGGCGCGGGCAGGCCCGGACAATCTAACGCCCCGGTGCCGCCCAGCTCAGAGACAGGCGGCTCGGTTGGTTCTGCATCACCTATATCTGAGCTGAGTCCAGACAGAATCCAGAAAACACGACCGAAGCGAACATTGTAGCAGCGGAAATGCTGTACCCTCACGCTGGCGATTTGCGATGACCTCGACAGATTCCCATATCCAGATTCGTTTGTGCGGAAGCCGAGAAACCTGGAATCCGGCGGTTCTCCGGCTCGGCGGTACTCTGTACCATTCTTGGGAGTGGGGCGAAATGCGCCAGGCGCAGGGCTGGATTCCTTGGCGCATACTCGCTGAGTCCGAGGGCAACCCTTGTGCTGCGGCCCATATCCTCGAAAAGCGCTTGCCGGCGCGAGCCGGTTCCCTACTGTACGTCGCAACGGGCATCGCGGGAGGCGACAACGACGTTCGAGTCGTCAAGAATTTGGTCTCCTGGATAAAGAGCTTCGCGCGCGAAAGGGATGCGATCCTGCTCAGAATGGATCCCCAGTTTCCAGACACCGACCAATCAAGGAAGTCCATGCTGATCGCCAACGGTTTGCGCCCTTTGCCGGATGAGTGGTCCTTCTGGAATTTGCAGCGATCCAATATGGTAGTTGACATCGATCACAGCGAGGAAGCAATCCTGCGTAAGATGCGTTCGAGGTACCGCGAATACATTAAACGCGTTTCGCGAGATGGTCAGCTGGTCGAAGACAAATGCGAAATTCCTCA
>Ga0187783_10000132_pt1 | contig 56189 bp, 49 predicted proteins | sample 1015_SJ02_MP02_2_FD_132471 | JGI IMG/M metagenome (GOLD analysis project Ga0187783, IMG submission 132471) | Tropical peat soil microbial communities from peatlands in Department of Meta, Colombia - 1015_SJ02_MP02_20_MG | ecosystem: Environmental > Terrestrial > Soil > Wetlands > Peat | place... | reverse complement strand
TGGTGGCTTTGGCGGTCATAGCGGCGGCTTCGGCGGCTTCCGCGGCGGCGGTTTCCACGGTGGCTGGCGCGGCGGCGGGTGGCACGGTGGTGGGTGGCACGGTGGCGGTTGGGGCTGGGGGCTTGCTGGCCTTGGGCTTGGTTATGGACTGGGTCTTGGGCTCGCGGATTGGGGATATCCCTACTCCGGCTACGGTTACTGGCCTTCTTATGATTATGGCTACGGCTATGGATATCCGTATTCTTACGATTATCCCTATGGCCCCTACGCTGCGGCGCCAGCAATGTCTGGCCGGAGTGTCGCCATAGGGCAGTTAGGCCATTACTGCGTGATTCAAGTGAAAAGCTGCAAACTCAGCCATGCTTCTTTTGTGGGCAACGGCTGCTCATGCCATCTCCCAGGCGGGCGGGCACACGGCATCGCGCGCTGACGGGACAAGGGCGGGTGGTGCCGTGATGGAACGATCACCTCGAACAGGGGTTTAGCCAATGACACGCGTGCCGTTGGGCGAAGGCGCATCCTGCCGCCCTCGCGCGAGTAAGTCCTGAAACATTAGGAGCAGACAATGTCCCGCTTGGCATTTTTGATCTCAGCCGTCGTTCTTTCGGCGTTGCTGTCGATAAACCCCTCATCTGCGCAGGTCATGGGTGGGCAGTATCCCGGCTATACATCCCCATATGGATATTGGGATTGGGGCTGGCCCACTTACTCAAATTCTTATGTCTATAGCGGATGGGGAACTCCTTATCGCCACGCCTATGGCTATCCCTATAATACCGCCTATGGGTGGGGCTCTTATGATTATGGCGACCCATTGTCGTTCATAACGGCGCCGCTTGGAGCGATCACCGCGCCGGTTACCGGTGTCGCCGGGGCGGCCGCCGCGACGCCTTTTAATGCTGCTTCCGCCGCAACGGCACCTTTGGCAACCGGCCGCAGTGTCGCCGAGACGGGGCGCATGTGCACATCGCCGCGCAAGAGCTGCGAGCTCTACCACGCGTCCTGGATCGGCAATGGCTGTTCCTGCAAAGTCCACGGCGGCTGGGCGCGCGGCACGGTAACCCCCTGATCAAGGCGAAAAATCATCAAATCAAAGCCTGCTGGGTGCGGCGCCCAGTGGGCTTTTGGTGCTCCCCGCGCAATTTTCGACGGTTATATCCGTCGTGGCGCAGCGAAAGTGGCGGATGGCGCCAAGGCGTTCTTGTGTGTTTTTTCCAAGTTCCGAAAAGTCTGCAAGTGCTAGCGTATGACCGCCGAAAGCGGAGCTGGCGTAAGACCGGGTTACGGCGCAGCTTACAGTCTCGCCGTAATAGAGCGTAAACCAACAAAGCCTATAATCGCATGATCGTCAGCACGTAGGCGAATCGTCATATCAAAGAAATCCCCGCCGCCAGTGACAAGAATTCGCATGGTGCCCGTGTGCTTTTTCGTCACAGACGGGGAGACAGTCTGTTGCGGAAAGGCATCTGACGGCTTAAAGAAGGCCGTTAAAGCCAAGCGTATCGGCCGTTTGATGGATGTCGTGGCGCCTGAAAGCTCCTATGGTGTGAATATCCAACTTTCGGCGGCGCGAAGAGAGCAGGTCAAGCCGGTGTCTTCCGCCGACCCGACCTTACAACCGGGCCTAAGAACCCTGGAGAACCGTTTTCCATGCCGTATTCGCGTTTCTTCGACGAGGCGATCACAACATTAAAGGCGGAGCGCCGCTATCGCGTTTTCGCCGATCTCGAAAGAAGCGCGGAGGCGTTTCCTCACGCACTCTGGCATGGTCCAAACGGCATCGAAGATGTCGTCATCTGGTGCTCGAACGACTATCTTTGCATGGGACGCCACCCGCAAGTGATCGCGGCGATGACCACTGCCACGAAAAAGCACGGCGTCGGCGCCGGCGGGACGCGCAATATTTCCGGCACCAATCATCCGCTTGTCCTCCTCGAGAGTGAACTCGCCAAGCTTCATGGCAAGGAATCAGCCCTCGCCTTCACCTCCGGATGGATTTCCAATCTCGCCGCTATATCGACGATCGGCGACCTTTTGCCGAACTGCTTGATTCTGTCAGATGAACTCAATCATAATTCAATGATCGAGGGGATTCGACGTTCTAAAGCCGAGCGGCGTATCTTCCGCCACAATGACCTCGATCACCTCGAGCAGCTGTTGCAGCAAGCGGGTCGCGACAGGCCGAAACTGATCGTCTTCGAAAGCCTTTATTCCATGCATGGCGATATCGCGCCCATTGGCAAGATCGCCGCGCTGGCGCGCCGCTACAACGCCCTGACCTATGTGGATGAGGTCCATGCCGTGGGCCTCTATGGCCCGCATGGCGGCGGCATTGCCGAGCGTGACGGCGTGATGGACGAGATCGACGTCATCGAGGGCACGCTCGCCAAGGGATTTGGCACGCTTGGAGGTTATATCGCGGCGAAGGCCTCCATTATCGATGCCGTGCGCTCGCATGCCCCGGCCTTTATTTTCACCACCGCGTTGCCGCCGGCGATTGCCAGCGCGGCCACTTCGGCAGTGCGCATTCTGACGGGCGAGGAAGGCGCCTTGCTTCGAGGCGCGCATCAACGCCAAGCGTTGCTCACCAAACATGCGCTTGGCGCCGCCGGCCTGCCCGTCATGCCGAACCCTTCGCACATCGTACCGGTGCGCGTCGGCAACGCCGAGCTTTGCAAGAAAGCGGCGGACCTGCTGCTCGAGCGGCATGGAATCTACATCCAGCCGATCAACTACCCGACGGTCGCCAGGGGCGAAGAGCGCTTGCGCATCACGCCCGGCCCGCTGCACACGGATGCCCATATCGTTGCGCTGGTCGAGGGCATGGTGGATGTTTGGCGGACGCTCGATCTGCCACTCGCAGAAACCGAAAATGTCATCGAGTTCAAGCGCGAAGCCGAGGCCCGCTGCACGTTCCCGGAATTCAAGCGCGCCGCGGAGTAATGCCCTTCTAATTGCCTTTATCATTACGTTTGTTCTTGGTGCTACTTTGCCAATATGGGGTTGAGCCATCAAGAGGGCGAAAGCCCAGCTGCCGCGTCCCTGGATTGCTGCTTCTTTTGCTCGCGCCTCATGCTAATTTATCAGCATGAAGAAACAGCCCCCAGCTGATGACCTCACGGATGCGCAGGCGCGCCGTGAGCACGCGCGTCTCACTAAGGAAATCGGCGAGCACGACCGGCGCTATTTTAGCGAAGATGCACCAATCATTTCGGATGCCGAGTATGATGCCCTGCGCCAGCGCTTGGAGGCCCTCGAGGCGGCCTTCCCGCAACTCAGGACATCGCAGTCCCCTACTCAAAAAGTCGGCGCCTCGCCTTCACAAAAATTCGCCAAGATTCGTCACCGCGTGCCGATGCTCTCGCTCGGCAACGTCTTCACCGATGAAGAGGTGGTGGAGTTTGCCGCCCGCGTGCGCCGCTTCCTAGGGCTCGCGCCAAATGCCCCACTCGCCATCACGGCCGAGCCAAAAATCGACGGTCTCTCTTGCACCTTGCGGTTTGAAAGGGGGAAGTTTGTGCAGGCGGCAACGCGCGGCGACGGCTATGAAGGCGAGGATGTCACCGCCAATGCTCGGACCATCGCTGAAATTCCGCTAGAACTCAAAGACTCACCGCCAGAGGTGCTCGAAGTGCGCGGCGAAGTTTATATGACGCACGCCGATTTCGCCGCTCTCAATGCGCGTCAAAAAGAGGCCGGCAAGACCATCTTTGCCAACCCGCGCAACGCGGCAGCAGGTTCCTTGCGCCAGCTCGACGCTCGCATCACCGCCTCACGCCCCTTGCATTTTTTCGCCTATGCCTGGGGCGAGGTCAGCACCCTCCCCGCCGCCACGCAAATGGGCATGATCGCGGCATTCAAAAGATTTGGATTTCAAGTCAATCCCTTGATGACGCTCTGCCATTCGACGGATGAACTCATCACGGAGTACCGCAAGATCGAATCCGAGCGGGCGCGCCTTGGCTATGACATCGACGGTGTCGTCTACAAGGTCGATGACCTTGCATTACAAGATCGCCTCGGCTTCGTATCGCGGGCACCGCGCTGGGCGACCGCCCATAAGTTTCCAGCCGAAAAGGCAACCACGGTTGTTCGCGCAATAGAAATCAATGTCGGCCGCACTGGCGCCCTAACGCCGCTCGCGAAACTTGATCCGGTGAATGTCGGCGGCGTCATCGTTTCGAACGCAACGCTGCATAATGAAGATGAGATCGCGCGTAAAGATATTCGCGTCGGCGATACTGTCACGGTGCAACGCGCGGGGGATGTGATACCGCAAGTCCTCGGGCCCATTCTCGATAAGCGCCCGAAAGGCGCGGAGCCTTATCATTTTCCGGAAACTTGCCCCGTCTGCGGCTCGGCCGCCGTCCGCGAGATCGATCCGAAAACCGGCGAGGCGGAAGCCGTGCGCCGCTGTACCGGAAGCCTGGTGTGCCGGGCGCAAGCGGTGGAAAAATTGAAGCATTTTGCGTCGCGCAATGCGTTCGATATCGAGGGTTTGGGTGACGAGCGCATCGAGCAATTTTTCCGCGACGGTCTGATCCAGACGGCTCCCGATATTTTCACCCTCCCCGCGCGCGAGCGGGCCGGCGCCATCGATTTGCGCGGACGCGAGGGCTTTGGTGAGCTCTCGGTCAACAATCTTTTCAATGCCATCGAAGCACGCCGGGAAATTCCGCTTAACCGTTTCATCTATGCGCTCGGCATCCGCCACGTCGGCGAGACGAATGCCCGGCGCCTGGCGCGCCATTTCGAAACTTTTGCGGCGCTGCGGGCAACCGCGCAAGCAGCAGTGGCAGGCTCAGAGGCGCGTGCCGAGATCAACAACATCGAGGGTTTTGGCGAGGTCGTTGCCGAGGCGATCGCCGATTTTTTCGCCGAGCCCCACAATGAAACCGTGCTTGACGCTTTGCTTGAGGAAGTGAGAGTCGTGCCGATAGAAGCCATCGCCGCGTCGAGCCCAATCGCCGGTAAGACGGTCGTATTCACGGGCGCGCTCGAACGCATGACGCGGGAAGAGGCGAAAGCCTTGGCGGAACGACTCGGCGCCAAGGTCGCCGCATCGGTATCGAAGAAGACCGATTTCATCGTCGCCGGTCCGGGTGCCGGTACGAAGCTTGCGAAAGCGGCCGAACTCGGTATCAAGACGATGAGCGAAGAGGAGTGGCTGGAGTTGGCACGTGAGCAAAGGTAGGCCCCCCTCGGCTCGCGCTTTGCCGAGCTCACCGCGCGTAAATCAAGCTTTAGCTATACCATTTATCTGTGCAAAACCGCAGAAAAAACCTTGTTATCGGCAAACTTCGGCGATCTAGCAGGAGCCAACTCGCTGATCTTGCTGATCTTGTTCAACTCAGGTTCAGCGAGCCCCAGTACGATCGCGGCAACGCTTATTTCGCGCAGCCCCTAACAAGCAAGACATCATGACCAAACCATTTCGGCTTCGGATCGCAGGCATTGCCCTTTTCGCGGTGTTGCTTCTTCCCTTCTTGACGTCGGTTTCACCCGCGCGCGCGCAAAGTGAGAAACGCATTGCCTTTGTCGTTGGCAATGCCGCTTACGAGGGGGGCCCTCTCGCAACGGCGGCAAACGATGCCGGGTTGATTGCCCAAACGCTTCAGGCGGCTGGCTTTGATGTCGCGGGGGCGCGCGACCTTGATGGCGAATCTCTGCGCGCCGCATTCCACGATTTTCTCGACAAGGCGCAAGCATCGGGGCCGGATACCGTCGCCTTCATCTACCTCGCCGGATACGGCCTGCAACTCGATGGCGCTAATTATTTCGTGCCGGTGGGGACAAAAATTGAAACAGCCACCGACGTTCCCCTCGACGCGCTGCGCATCTCTGATTACACGAACAGGCTGGCAAGTTTGCCGCTGAAAGCAAGTTTCATTGTCCTCGATGCGGCGCGGGAAGCGCCATTCGCCAAATCAGGGCCACCCTTGGCGAGTGGCCTCGCCCTCGCCGAGGCGGCCGACAATAGCCTGCTTGCCTACAACGCCACACCTGGTACCGTGACGCCGCAGGAAAGCGGTACCTATGGCGCCTACGCGCGAGCCTTGACCGAAATGATTCGGGAAGGCGGCCTACAAGCCTCGGATTTGTTCGACGGTGTGCGGCTGCGCGTCACGGAGGAGACAAAGGGAGCGCTCGTGCCGTGGGATGCATCGCGAATCTCCTCGCCGTTCGTCTTTTTTGAGCGATCGGCGGACGCCCCACCTCCAGCCTTGGCCGAGGAAAAAATCCACTCGATGCGGTCCGAGGCCATTGGCCGCCTTGGCGCCCACGATGCCTATGCCGCCGCTATCGAGCGGGACACGTTGCAAGGTTACGAAGAATTTGTCGCGGCCTATCCTTCGGATCCGCTTGCCAACCGCGTACGGGCACTCCTCGCCGCCCGCCGCGAGGCCGTGACTTGGCGGCGGACCTACAGCGTCGATACGCCAGACGCCTATTGGTCGTATATTGAGCGCTATCCGCGCGGCCCGCATGTGGCCGATGCGCGGCGCCGCCTCATGGCTCTCGCCGCCGCCCTTGAGCCGCCGCCAACCTACGTCCCCATCGTTTATGATGTGCCACCGCCACCGCCGGCTGAAATCATTTACGTGGAGCGCCCTGTATTAGTTTTCAGCGATCCGGTTTTTGGCTTTGCGCCACCGCCGCCGATCGCCTTCCTCGCCCCGGTCCCGGCCTATGTTGTCTTTCCGCCACCGCCGCCGCCCGTCGGTGTCTATGTCCTCCCGGCGCCAGCCTTCGTGCCCATCCCCGCTTGGGTCAATCCTCCCGCCTATGTCGCGCCGCCGCCGCAAAATGTCATCTTTGCCAATATTCACAATACGACGATCATCAATAACGGAATCGCCGGCAGCCCTCCAGTGGGGGCGGCCGGAAGCCCGCCGGTCGGCGCGGCCGGGAGTTTGTCGGCAGGCGTAGCGGCAGGCGCTGCCGCAGGTCTGGCGGCCGGCGCCATAGCGGCAAAAGTTGCCCTCCCGCCTTCATTGGCTCATAAGGCGGCGATCACCGGAAACCAAGGCGTGGCGCCAAATGCGCCCGTGGCCGCGCCCGGCGCGCCACCGTCACCGCCCGTAGGTGGCGTCACCAGGCCTGGGGCGCCCGCAACTGGCCAGCCTCCTGTTGTGCCGACGGCACATCTCCCGGCCGGTCACGAGCTGCCCACAAGCACGCCGCCCTCCATTCCAAGCCAAGGGACAAAACCGGCGCCACCCGCGCCCGGCCAGCCAAACCATCTGCCAACCGCGAACTTGCCAAGCAGCCCTCAGGGGCCAAACGCCGCCCCTCCCGCCATAATTCCAGGCGGAAAGCCGACGCCACCCGCCGCTAATTTGCCAACGGCGCATTTGCCCAATGGCCATGAATTGCCCGGCGCTACTGGGCAACCGCCTGCCCCGGCGGCGCTGCCAAAGGCTCCAGGGACGGGCTTGAAACAGCAGGCGAATCCGCCATCGACAGCCCCCGAAGGGCCTCCGCCTGGCAAAGGGCTGCCCAACAAACAGCCGAGCGGTCCGGTCCCGCAACAGACACATCTAACACCTCCGGCGGATCACACCGCGCCGCCAGCGGCTTCAGGGCCCGTCCATCCGATCGCGCCGAAGCCGCAGCCGCCGGCTCCGCCACAGCCCCAGCCCCAACATTCATTCCAACCGCCAGTACAACCGAATCACCCGCCACAGCCGCAGCAGACATATCATCCGCCGCCACAGCAAGGCTACCGTCCGCCGGCTCAAGCGGTTCAGCAGCCCCCGAAAGGGAAACCTACCTGCGGCCTGCCTGGCCTACCGCCCTGCCACTGAGGGCGCAGACCGGCGGAGGACGGTATGGCGCCTCCGCCGAACACGCAACCGAGTAGCACGGCTAAGTCCTCCTCGGTGCTTGCCGGGCGCTGCTGAGAGAAGCGCTGGCGGTTGATTCTGAATCGGAAAGACCCAAGATAAGACAAGCGCCTCGCCCGCTTGCCTATCCTTGAGGCCGCGTGCCGGCACCCCTTGCAGTTTGTGTTTTTTTGCCATGGTCTCCGGAGGTCAAAACAGCCCGCTTAAGCCGCTTGAAGCTCCACCCTCCTCGGCCGACTCCACACCCCCCGCTCCGCGCGATACCGACGGTAACTCCTCGAGCGCGCCGCCGCTACTCGATCTTAACCTTGATGATTGGAAACAAGCGCCACGGTCGCTTCGGCACGGGGCCGAGGTAATTCGCCAATTTTGGCGGCACGCACCAGAAGGCCCAGGGGTCTATCGCATGCTCGGGGCCCAACATGAAGTCCTCTATGTCGGCAAAGCGAAAAGCGTGCGCAAGCGCATTGCGAGCTACCTGAGGCCGACCGGCCATACTTCCCGCATCGCTCGCATGATCGGGATGACCTCTTCCATGGTCTTTGTCTCCACCGCCTCGGAGACGGAGGCGCTGCTGCTCGAGACCAATCTCATCAAACAACTCAAGCCGCGCTTCAATGTTTTGATGCGCGATGACAAATCGTTTCCCTACATTCTTTTGACCAAGGACCACGCCGCGCCGCAAATCGCCAAACATCGTGGCACCCGCAGCCGCAAGGGCGATTACTTCGGCCCCTTCGCCAGCGTCTGGGCGGTCAACCGGACACTCAACGCCTTGCAGCGTGCGTTTCTGCTGCGGTCCTGCTCTGATAGCTATTTTGCAAATCGCACCCGCCCCTGTTTGCTTTACCAAATCAAGCGTTGCTCGGCCCCTTGCACTGGCGAGATTGGTGTCGATGCCTATGCCGAACTTGTAGACGAGGCGCGCGAATTTTTATCCGGCAAGAGCCGCGCGGTGCGTGATTATTTGGCCAACGAGATGAGCGAGGCCGCCGAGCGCATGGAGTTCGAACGCGCCGCCCGGCTACGCGACCGCATCGCGGCCCTCTCGGCGATTCAAGGCACGCAAGGGATCAATCCGAGGTTTGTCGAAGAGGCGGATGTGTTCGCCATAGCCGAGCAGGCCGGACAATTTTGCATCGAGGTGTTTTTCTTCCGCACTTACCAAAATTGGGGCAATCGCGCCTACTTTCCACGCGCCGATAAAACCATCGCGCCGGCAGAGGTTCTCGATTCTTTCGTCGCGCAATTTTACGCGGATAAGCCGCCGCCGTGTCTCGTCCTTTTATCCTGTGAGATCGAGAACCGGGAAGTGCTCGAAGCGGCACTGCGTGAGAAAGCAGGGCACTCGATTAAGATTGCGGTGCCCCAAAAGGGCGAGAAACGCGAGCTGGTCGAACAGGCCGAACAGAATGCACGGGCAAGCTTGGGGCGGAAGATAGCCGAGAGCGCCTCGCAAGCGGCACTCCTTGGCGCGCTCGCCGCCGCTCTCGGCCTGCCGAAAGCACCTCAGCGCGTGGAGGTTTATGACAATTCGCACACGTCGGGCGCAAGTGCGATTGGCGCGATGATCGTCGCTGGATGCGAAGGGTTCATGAAAACGCATTATCGCACGTTTAATATCAAGAATCAGGATCTAGCGCCCGGCGACGACTACGCGATGATGCGCGAGGTTCTCCGGCGCCGTTTTGCGCGCCTGAATGCTGAAGCAGAGGCCCCTGGAGCGAGGGAAGATATGGATCAAGCCTCGGCAGGCCCAGGGGATCATGCATTTTCGCGGCGGCCAGATCTTATCCTGGTCGATGGCGGGAAGGGCCAGTTCGAGGTGGCGCGCCTCGTTTTGAATGAGCTTGGTATTGACGGCGTCGCCGTGGCCGCGATTGCCAAGGGAGTTGATCGCAACGCTAGCCGGGAAACTTTCTTTGTTGAAGGCCGAGAACCTTTCAAGCTTTCGCCTCGCGATCCGGCCCTTTACTTCGTCGAGCGCCTGCGAGACGAGGCTCATCGCTTTGCCATTGGCGCGCATCGGGCCCGCCGCAAGAAGGAATTCACGAAAAACCCGCTCGATGAAATTCAGGGGATTGGCCCTGCGCGCAAGCGCGCGCTCCTCAATGCCTTTGGGACGGCCAAGGCCATATCGCGGGCTTCGCTGGCGGATTTTGAAAAAGTGCCAGGAATCAATGCGGCAACCGCCAGGCTCGTCTATGATTTTTTTCATGAACATGGCAGATAATAGAGATGTTGTGCGTTTACGGCGCGGTTTGACGAGCCGGCGGCCGCGCTTCAAACCGCACAGCCTGCGTGAGGATGCATGTCGTTCACGACCTTAGCCAAAAAGCCGGGCCTGACTTGGAGTCTCCCCAATCTCTTGACCTACGGGCGTGTCTTGGCGGTCCCGGTCGTTGCCGGATGCCTTTGCTGGCCGGAATTCCCGATGATGCGCTGGGTCGCGCTCGCCCTCTTCATCGCCGCTGGGATCACCGATTTCCTTGACGGTTATCTGGCGCGCGCCTGGTCACAGCAATCGCGCATTGGCCAAATGCTCGACCCGATTGCCGATAAGCTTTTGGTATCCGCCGTCCTGATGATGCTCGCAGCCGACCATACAATAGCGAATTATTCGCTATGGCCCGCGATCATCATTCTTTGCCGGGAAGTGCTTGTCTCAGGACTGCGCGAATATCTTGCCGGACTCAAAGTCTCCGTTCCAGTGAGCAATGTCGCCAAATGGAAAACAACGCTTCAGCTGATTGCGCTTGGTTTTCTGATCGCTGGTCCATCGGGCGATGAGATCATTTCGGGTATCACCACGACGGGTTTGGTTCTTTTATGGATTTCCGCCGTTCTCACTCTTTATACGGGCTTCGATTATTTCCAGGCTGGTGTTAAGGAGCTTGCAGCCGACTAAGCCGGTTGCCGAGGCTTGCGGATAGTTTCCATGAAAGCGCTTTATTTTGCTTCCGTACGCGAACACATTGGGAAGGCCGAGGAGATCCTCGCCCCGCCCGAAGAAGCCGTGACCGTCGCGGACCTCATGCATTGGCTCGCGGCTCAAGGCGAAAACTACGCGGCCGCCTTCGCCTCGGCCAAAACGATCCACGCGGCGCTCGATCGCACGCATGTGAAGCAAGACGCACCGCTCAAGGGCGCACAGGAAATCGCTTTTTTCCCGCCGATGACGGGAGGATAGTCATGAGCGCCCGCATTTTTGTGCGCGTTCAAAAAGAGCCTTTCGATGCGCCCTTGGAAGCCGCCTCTTTAACAAAAGGGCGCTCTGACATCGGCGCCGTCGTCACCTTCACGGGGCTCTGCCGTGACGAGGGCGGCGCGCTCAATGCGCTTGAGATCGAGCACTATCCGGTCATGGCCGAGGCTGAAATCGCTCGTATCGCCTCGCAAGCCGCCGCGCGCTGGCCGCTTGAAGGCATCATCGCGATCCACCGCTTCGGTTTAATACGCGCGGGGGAGCCGATTGTCTTTGTGGCCGCGGCAAGCCAGCACCGCGCCGAGGCTTTCGCGGCAGCAGCATTCTTGATGGATTATTTGAAAACCGGCGCGCCATTCTGGAAAAAACAGCATTTTAAAAATGGCGCTTCAGGCGGCTGGGTCGCGGCGAAGGGGGAGGATGAAGCTGCGGCGGAAAGATGGCGGGCCTCGTGACCACTCAGGATACCGAAAAGGCCGCTGGATACCAACACCACGCGTCTGCTCCCGAAAGCTCGCCGAAGTGTCCTTTCCATGCCACGGACACGTTTCTATTACACGCTGTCTGATAAGCAGCAAAACGAGCTGCGCCGGATGCACGAAACCGGCGACTATTCCATTAGCGACTTGGCGGAGGTCTTTTCTGTTTCGCGGCCTACCGTCTATCGTAGCCTCAGGCGTGCAAAATAGCGTTCATGCTTACAACAACGCCTCCCGGTACACCCTCGGACTCCAAGGAAGGTTGTTATGACAATTTCGACATCAGGTGAACGCGAGCGCAAAAGCCGCCTCGCGTTCAAACCAAAGATCAGTATGATCACATTGGGAGTCCGAGAACTCTCTGCTTCTCTCGCCTTTTACCGCGACGGCCTCGGCTTTCCAATGCACAATTATGTCGATGGCGAAGACTGCGTCATGTTCAAACTTGAGGGCACATGGTTAGCGCTGTATCCGCGCACAAGTCTTGCAAGTGATGCGACGATCACCGCCCATGGCTCCGGGTTTTCCGGCTTCACTTTGGCGCATAACGTTGGATCGAGGGAGCTAGTGGACGAGACTTTCAAGCTTGCCGTCGCCGCCGGCGCGACCCCGGTAAAAGAACCGCAAGACGTGTTCTGGGGAGGTTATTCGAGCTATTTCGCCGATCCTGATGGCTTCCTGTGGGAAGTCGCCTGGAACCCGTTCACCGATCTAACCTGAAGAACTCTGCCGAATTGCTAAAAGCTGTCATTTACCGATCAAAGCCACAGTAACGTTAGCCCGTTTTAGCTCTGCTTTAAGAAAGCGGGCCGTACGCTCCGCAATCTCCGCTTCTGTTTTCGCCAAGCCCATAGGTCACTCACAGCAATATAGTGTCATTTCTGACATTTTAGTGCTTGACATGACCCTTTGCCTAGTCCAGTGCCGGGAATCTTAGCCCTTGCCTGGAGGGCCGCCAGGCCCAGAGCCGAAATGAGTAAGTTCTGGCTGTTATTTCAGTTAATCTGAAAATCAAAGTATTTCTTGCTGATTTTGGCAAAGCTGCCGTCCTTGATGCTCGCGTCGAGGGCTCCCTCGAGCATGGCCTTCAGTTGCCGGTCGTCCTTGCGCAGGCCGATTCCAATCCCCTCGCCAAAATAGTTTGGATCGCGGGGTATGTCGGCGGAGAGAATGCAACATTCCGCCTCTTTGCGCGTCTTCATATACTGCACGAGCGCGTCTTTGTCGCCGATGACAGCGTCGATTTGGCCCTCGGCCAGGTCAAGGATGGCTTCTTCCAGCGTCGCATAGGCGTGGATATGTGATTCCTTGTAGGCATCGCGCAGGTAAGCTTCGTGGCTTCCGCCTTCCTCCACGCCTATTTTTCTATCGGCCAGGCCGGCGGGAGTTATATCGAGCGGGGAACCCTCCCCTTTGGGTATCATGAAAGCGGAAGGCATTCGGATATAGGGTTCGGTAAAAGTGATCTTTTGGCGCGCTTCGTCGGTGATTTCCATCGCCGCCATGATCGCGTCATATTGCTTGGAAATTAAGCCCGGGATTAACCCATCCCAGTCTTGCTGAACAAAACTGCAAGAAACCTTCATTCTCGCGCAAAGATCGCGAGCAAGATCGATTTCGAACCCGGCGAGTTTGTTATTTTCCAAATAATTATAAGGCGGACGAGCGCCTTCGCTTGCTATTTTTAAAGTCGCCGCTGGATTGAATTCCGCCATGGCTATAGAGTAAAGGAATAAAGTAGAGCCTAGGGTCTGGGTGGCAAGCAAGTAGGACAGCGGATACGTAAAATGAGTTTGCCCGCGGGTTTTTCTGCGAAACAAAAATGGCCTCCCTTATGTGCGATTTTTTGTTCGTGCTTGCCACCGGCGGCGCCTATATATGAGGTCTATCCTTCCCACAATAGGGAATAAGGCCGCGCTTGAACCCGGCAAGGAGCCCTCCAAAAAGCCTTCCCGGCGCACGGATAATTCTTGAATGGTCAACAAAGAAGACGTTCTCGCCGCGCTGCGGGCGATTCCTGGCCCGGATGGAAAGACACCGCTGTCGCAATCGGGCGGGATTTCGGGGCTGACAATTAAAGACGGGCGGGTTTACCTCTCGATTGCCATCGACCCAGCGAGAGCGGCCGCGCTCGAGCCGATGCGCGCGTCCGCCGAGGCCGCGCTCAGGAAATTGTCAGGTGTAGCGGTCGCGCTCGTCAGCTTGACGGCCGAAAAGCCCGAGGCGCCGCGAAGAAGACCGGCCGCTCCCCGCGCCATCTCACTGCCAGGCGTATCTAACATCATCGCCATTGCTTCTGGCAAGGGCGGCGTTGGCAAATCGACGACGAGCGTGAACCTAGCGCTAGGGCTGGCGTCGCTCGGCTGGCGCGTCGGCCTCTTAGACGCGGATATCTACGGCCCCTCGATACCCCGCCTGCTTGGTCTTAAGGAAAAGCCCGATGTCGAGGGGCGCTTGCTAAAGCCGCTCAATGCTTATGGCATAAAAGCGATTTCCATTGGTTTTCTTATCAGTGAGGAAGAAGCCGTCATCTGGCGCGGCGCCATGGTCGTGTCCGCCCTGCAGCAGCTGCTTCGCGATGTCGCCTGGGGCGAACTCGACTGTCTCGTTGTCGATATGCCGCCCGGTACAGGTGACACACAGCTAAGCCTTGCGCAAAATGTACCCCTCGCCGGGGCTGTTATCGTTTCAACGCCTCAAGACCTCGCGCTGGTCGATGCGCGGCGCGGCATTGCGATGTTCCGGAAAGTCGAAGTGCCCGTTTTGGGCATCATTGAAAACATGAGTTATTTCTTGTGCCCGCTTTGCGGAGGCCGCACGGAAGTTTTCGCTCATGGCGGCGCCCAAGAAGAGGCTGGAAAACTCGGCGTTCCTTTCCTCGGCGAGGTGCCGCTCGATATTAAGATCCGCGAGCAATCGGATGCCGGCCAGCCGGTGGTTGCCGCCGAGCCCGATGGCGCTTACGCCCAGATCTACCGAGGCATTGCCGCCGAGGTGAAAGCAAGCCTGATCAAGGGCCGCGCAAGGGTAGCGCCGAAGATCGTCGTCGATTAGCTTTGACCTTGGAGGCCTCGCGTTGATGGAAAAAAACCAGGATACCTCCGGAAACCCGCTGCTCGCGCCATGGACGGGACCGTTTGAAGCGCCACCTTTCGCGGCGATAAGTCCACGCCATTTCAGGGAAGCTTTTGAGGTGGGCTTAGCGAGGGCAAAAGCCGAGGTGGAGGCGCTTGCGGCCGACGCGGCGCCGCCAACCTTTGCAAACACCATCGAAGAGCTGGAGCGATCTGGCCGCGATCTTTCCCGCGTGTCTTCCGTGTTCTTTAATCTTACCTCCGCCAACACGAATGATGAGCTGGATCAGATAGAACGCGAGATTGCTCCCCGCCTCGCACGGCACTACAGCGAAATCTACCTCAACGCCGCGCTATTTGAACGGACCACGGCGCTTTACTCCCGTCGAAACGAGCTCAACCTCAACGCCGAACAATCGCGGGTGCTCAACCGGTATCATACTATTTTCATCCGAAACGGCGGCGGGTTGGCGCAAGCCACCAAGGCGCGGCTTGCCGAGATCGGCGAACGCCTCGCTTTACTTGGGACGAAGTTTGGCCAAAACGTTCTCGCCGACGAAAAAGCTTATCTCCTTCTGCTTGAGACTGACGAAGACACCGCCGGCCTGCCGGACTGGCTCGTTTCAGCGGCGGCGGGCAACGCCACCGATCGTGGCCTTGCCGGCAAACTTGGCATCACTCTTTCACGCTCTTGTATCGAACCCTTTTTGCAATTTTCGGCGCGCCGCGATCTTCGTGAAAAGGCGTTTCGGGCTTGGGCGAGGCGCGGCGAGACGGGCGGTATCACCGATAATTGCGCCATTGCCTCCGAAATGCTGCGACTTCGGGCCGAGCGGGCCGGGCTTTTGGGATACAAAACTTTCGCCGATTTCCGTCTCGCCGATCAAATGGCAAAAACACCTCAAGCCGCGCTGGACCTCCTGCATTCGGTCTGGCAGCCGGCGCTCAAGCGGGCGCATCAGGAAGAAAAGGCCTTACAGCAGATCGCGGCGGATGAAGGCAATAATTTTCCCATCGCGCCTTGGGATTGGCGCTACTATGCCGAGCGGCGCCGCAAGGCGGAGTTTGATCTCGACGAAGCGGAGATCAAACCATATCTCGAGCTCGATAAAATCATCAAGGCGGCGTTTTACGTCGCAAACCGGCTTTTTGGCCTTTCGTTCAACGAACGCGATGACGTTCCGCTCTATCACGAGGATGCGCGAGCCTGGCAAGTCACGGGGCATGATGGGCGGGAGGCCGCGCTCTTCATCGGGGATTATTTCGCAAGGCCATCAAAACGCAGCGGCGCGTGGATGAGCCACTTCCGGCCGCAGCGCAAACTCGATGGGGAGGTGCACCCGATCGTCGTCAATGTCATGAATTTCGCAAAGGCAAGGAGAGGCGAGCCCTGTCTTTTGAGTTTCGATGACGCCCGCACCCTCTTCCATGAGTTTGGCCATGCGCTACATGGCATGTTGTCGGACGTGACATATCCGTTACTAGCCGGAACCCATGTCGCTTCCGATTTCGTCGAGTTTCCATCACAGCTCTATGAGCACTGGCTCGAGCAGCCGGAGGTATTGCGCCGCTTTGCCACCCATTTTGAGACGGACGCGCCAATGCCAGAGGAGTTCCTGCAAAGGCTGCTTTCGGCGCGCCAGTTTAACCAGGGTTTCGCGACGGTTGAATACACCGCCTCGGCGTTGATCGATCTCGCCTTGCATCTTGAGGAGGATGCGGAGCCGATCGATATCTCGCGTTTCGAAGCAGATCATCTTAAAAAACTTGGCATGCCTGCTGCCATCATCATGCGCCACCGCACGTCGCATTTCCAGCATGTGTTTTCAGGCGACGCCTATTCCGCGGGCTATTACAGCTACCTGTGGTCGGAAATTCTTGACGCCGATGGTTTCGAAGCATTTGAGGAAAGCGGCGACATCTTTAACCTTTCGCTTGCCGAGAAGCTGCACCGCTATGTCTATGCCGGGGGCAATCTCCGCGAGGGTGAAGAGGCCTATCGAGCGTTTCGCGGCCGCCCGCCAACACCAGTGGCGCTGCTGCGCAAACGAGGGCTCGCCGAGCCAAGCGGTGCGGCGGAGAAAGGCGACTGATTTCTGGACAGGGAAGTGCGCCTTTGCTAAAGCCAAATCCCTTGCATTTGGCTTGCTATCAGGCGCGACCTAAGCGATGGGCGCATAGCTCAGTTGGTAGAGCAGCTGACTCTTAATCAGCGGGTCCAAGGTTCGAGCCCTTGTGCGCCCACCATTGATTCAGTTGAGCTTTTAGGCTTCAAGCTTAACCATAAAATAGGCCGGTTTACAGGGGGTTCTCCTTCCTTGCCGCCTCAAGTTTGCGCATTGCCGAGACCGCCAGCCGCGGATTATGGTGAAAATAATGGCGCTCCAAAATCGCTAGCTCAGTAATTATTTCTCTACGACTTCTTCATCCAAAATGACCCCCCTACTGGCACGGCTCCATCAAGGGCTGGATGGCGGAGAATTGGCTCGAGAATGCTTAGAAGGTGAGGCGTCTGTTGGGCGTAATGGACTGGCATGACAATCTCGTCATTGGCGGCACCACCCAGCAAGTAGCTCATGAGCAAATATTGCTCGTTGTAGTAGCGAGACAACCATTCCTGTGGATAATCATTTGGAAGAAAAATGTCATGTATGCCATAATGACACCCAGATCTCAACGAGGGAACCACTTCCGTAAAGAACACAGTGACATCGGAATTTTGAAAACTGCGATGTGAATCATCAACGAACAGAAGATCTTCAGCGCCAAGTTCCGAAAAAAAGGAGATGTCGCAATCCTCCAAATTTCTCCTTATCACCTCGTCACAGAGATCATCAACAACCGCTCTCGGATGTGGATCGATAGAAACGATTTTTGTACGTAGGTGGTAAGTAGAAATGACACGACGAACAAATTTTGTCGAATTTCCTGATCCAATTTCGACATAGCGGTTTGGATTTAATCGTATAATTAGCGCAGTCAGGCAAATCGCATCCAAAGAGGGAAACCATGGATTTTTCCACCATGGACAGCGCTCATCTATGGGCTCGTCACTTGGGATGGCCGCAAAGTAATCGATATGTGCAAGGCAGGCTTCAAATACCTCCTGGTAGCGTTTTTCTCCCGTCGCGATAATGCGCTGGCAAAAATCATTGCCCCTTTCGGCACTCCATGTTCGGACGCGTGGTTGGCAAGCATAATCTAATTCTAACAAGAAACCCCGGTCTTTTTGCGATCTAAAATGATCTAGTTCGCGGAGGAGTTCCCTGGTTTGATGGGAGCTCTCATCACTCCGTTGCTCGCGGCTACCGATGCTAAGAGGACGGCGTAACCATTTCATGGGGTTTAGGTCGGGCATAGAGTTTCCCCTGCAATTTGGCCTTTCACCCTGGGCTTATGACGCATGATACGGGTCGTAATGCGTTACTCGTCAACCATTATGAAGCATTCGAAGATCAAATGGGGAAAGAACGATAATAAAAAAAGACCGAGGACGACGCTTAGAGAGGCGATTCCTAAGTAAGCCCAAAGCTGCGCTAGTTCCTTGGAGTGATCTTCTATGCCGTCTTTCCTTTGAGGGTGGAGACCAAAAGTTGGTGACTGAGAGCCGATGCCAAAAACCTTGACACATTCGCCGAGCCTAATCAATTAGTCGAGGGAACATCCCCTTAAAGTCCGCCCTGTTGGGTCGGAGTCATGCCTTCCTTGAGTCCTTCGGCTAGTCTCTATTGCGGGGCGCCCTAGCATCCTACGACGAGGTTTTTTATGGAGCCTTGTGAGCTTTCTCAATCATCACCATTCCCCAATCTCTTCACGATCAGGGTGCAAACCATATTGTACATGACAGAATCCTCTTGGGTCGAGCGTTCGCTAGAATATCTCGACGCGGCGGCCCGCAACGCGAAACATTGGGGTCTAATCAAGAGTGTTCAGGTCTCATATGGCGATTGTTCTCCCAACCCTGTTTTCGATGCAGAAGCGCTTCGGCAACTCTGCCGGAGATTTCCGAATTTAGAGGAGATTGACTACGATTTCTTCGGTGCCAACCTCGGACATGCAGGCGGGCACAACCGCTTGCTCGCAGGCAGCGATAGCGACCTTACAGTCATTTTAAATCCCGATGGCCTCGTGTTTCCCAATCTATTTAGAGAGTTTTTAAGCGCGCTTGGCCGGCCCGCTGTCGGGTTAGTTGAAGCGCGGCAGATTCCAATTGAGCATGCAAAGGATTATGATCGGGAAACAGGGGAGACCTCGTGGGCGTCAGGGGCTTGCGCGATTGTTCCAACTCGCATCTTCAAGAAGCTCCAAGGGTTCGACGCGGAAAATTTTTTCCTTTATTGTGACGATGTTGATTTTTCATGGCGCGTCAGACTTGCCGGCTACAAGGTAATTCACCAATGTTCGGCTGCGGTTTTCCACGACAAACGCCTCGACCATGAGGGAAAATGGCTTGCCTCAGAGGCAGAAAAATACTATTCGGCGGAAGCGGCATTACTCCTGGCGTACAAATATTCCCGCTCTGATCTGACCGAACGATATCTTCACGAATTCCGGGAGTCTGGAAGTGAGCCCCATATAAGGGCTGCCGGGGCTATAGAGTTGCGCCGGAAAACAGGACGAATGCCGCTACCGATCGACCCAGATCACGCCATTGGGCAGTTTATCGATGGCGCCTATGCGCGCCATCGCTTCGTGTCGCGGATAGCATCATAATGGCGCCAATCTACGAACATCGATACGTTGAGCCCAGCGTATATGGCAATGTGATTGCGCTGCTTCGCAATCATATCACCAACCATGGTGTGCATCTGGATATTGGCTGTGGTTATGGTGCAATTGCAGAGCCGGTGCGCGATAAGCTTAGATTGGACTATATGGGCTTTGATTTGGCGCAGGACGGTCTTGATTCTCTGCGCGCGCGTGGTTTTGACACGCACCAAATCGATCTTTTATGCCTTGACCGCGCGGAGGCCATTATTCGCGAGGTTCTGGGGGACCGCCAAATCGCCTCTTTAACCCTTCTCGATACACTGGAGCACATGGTCAATGGCCCTGCAGTAATTGCCATGCTGCGGCGTCTTGCAGACCAATCCGCTGCGCCTTTCGTTGTTAGTGTCCCTAATATTACGCACAAGGACATCGCACTGAAGCTTCTGACCGGCCGCTGGGATGTGACCGAAGCTGGACTACTTGATCGCACCCATGTAGAGGGCTACAGCCATGCCCGCCTTGAGAATCTCATGGCGGCAAGTGGTTGGCTTGAGGTCGCCCAGAATGACTGGTTGCTTGAGCATAGCGATCAGCATTTTCCTGAGAGTATGCCGACGCTGGACGTTGCCCTTCCTCTTGGGCATTTTCTGCGGCGATTGGTTGAACAAGCTAACCCACACCTCACCGTAAACCAATTCGTCCGGGCATATCAGCCAGACCGCTTCAAGCCGCTTCCGCTTTTGCATGACCGCAGTGAATCCCTTGGTCCATTATTCACAATCCTAATTGCGATCGAATCTTGTCCGCCATCTGCCGACCTGCAGCGCCTACTTAATTTGCTTGATCAGCAAGTACATCGGGATTTTGAAATCACAATTCTTCTCTATCCTAACCAACAGGTAGGGCCATCTACCGACTACCTCAATTCCTTTCCCCCGTCCCTCCGGCAACTAACTGCCGTCGTAACAAGCTCGCGGCTTAACCGGGCCGGCGCACTCAATGAAGTTATCAACCGCATTGCCGGCCGCTACATAATTTTTTTAAGCGAAACGGACTTGGTTGCAAAAGACTGGCTTTCGACCCTTGCAGAGCTGGCGAAACAGAAACCACATGTTGTCTTGCGCGTTGGTGCCAAAGCAAGCAAGCCAGATACGAAGAGCTTCGGAGCTGATATTCTTCCATTCGACGCCTCAATGATCGAGAAAGTGGGCGCGTTCGCAGTTCCAGCTGCGGTATTTAATCATCTCGGATTTAAATTCGATGAAAGCCTGATTGCGGGCGAAATTGAGGAAGCGATTGCTCAGGCAGTCATGTTTTTCGGTCTAATAGCAAACGACAAGGTATTGATTTCGCCTGGCGGATCTACGGTTGAAAGCAATGACTCTCGTAAAGCAGAAGAGAGGATCTCTGTATTTCACACTATTCTGTCAAGAATAAATACGCATCCACTGTTACTACCACCAGGATCTGCAAACAAAATAAAATGTCTTATCGATACCAGTGAAGAATTTAGTGAATTACGAAATTTTGGTCTTTTGCGATATTTTTTGGAAAAATGCGATTATCCCCTAAGTCTCAAGTCACATGAGCATCGTGACCTGTCCTATGAAACGCGGCCATTCCTCTCCGTCATCACCCGGACGATGGGCACTCGAAACCGCACATTGCGCGATACGCTAATGTCACTAGCCGGCCAGAGTTCGGAAAACTTCGAGCTTGTTGTCGTGGTTCACAGTGAGCTTGACGAGAAATTAGCAAGTGTAAAACAGCTCGTGGCTGAGTTCCCGGCATCTTTCTTGGAACGCACCACGGTGATCCAATGCGCGCGCCCGGGGCGAGCGGCGCCTTTAAATGACGCGCTCGCCTATGCGCGCGGGAAGTATCTCGCGGTGCTTGATGATGATGACTTTGTTTTTGGCCACTGGATCGAGACCTTTGAAAGGCTGTTTCGAGAACGGCCGGGCGCGATGTTGCGAGCAACCTGTACGCGGCAGAGTTTCGAGGCGATTTACGGAGACTCGGACCCGGTTCCAAGGGCAACCACTTGGTTTGAAATGGCCTGGCCATCGACCTATGACGCGGTTAGCCACCTCTGCGCCAATTTCACTCCAACGATGAGCCTCGCCTTCCCGGTCGAAGCTTTTCAAGTATTAAACCTGCGCTGGGATGAAACTCTTAGTACGACCGAGGACTGGCAGCTAGCAACGCTTGTCGCCATGAACTGTGGCGTTGTATGCGCTCCCGATGTGACGGCGGTGTACCGGTGGTGGACGAATGCGGAATCGTCATTATTCACCCATGACGCGGCGGAATGGTCAGCCAATCGCGCCCGCATCATTGCATCCCTTAACTCCCAGCCAATCCTTCTACCGCCTGGGTCCGCCGAGAGAATATGCAATCTGATCGCTTCCCAAGAGGAATTGCTGGCGTTGAAAGCGGCGCAAGCGGCGGGACCCGCTCCGAAAAAAGGATTGGCAAAATTGAAACAGCGGCTGCGGACCGCGTTTAAGGGCTTGTCTAAAGCAAGATCTTAATTGCATAAGCGCATCGGAATAGTATCGCCTCATGCTTTGTGCTCCGGCCGCTGAGCGATAAATGGATTCTTCCACGCCATCGCGCAAGAGAGGGGTAGCGGCTCAGTAAGACGACCCGCTGTTCCAAAACCACAAAAAATTTAGCTGAGGTGCCCCCACATTAGATATGGGTTTGCCGCTGTCATCAAGCATGGTGATCGCGTAGATGTTTCCTGAGGCAGGAGGCTGCCAAGCATACTGATATGTTGGGCTGGACGCATTGTAGTTCCACGCAAAGCCCGAGTACATTGATGTGGCGTTATAGTTCGCTAAGGTTGCAAGTGTAGTGCCGGAACCAATAGAGGGACGCTCAACGATCCACTCAACGCTGTTCCCCACCAAAGCCGTCCCTGCCGGTGGAGTAAGGACATAACTCGCGTATTGTTCAGTCGAATAGTTGTAAAGATAAGCGTAGCCAGTGGTAGCGCTCGTGTTCCATACTTCTATCCAAATCAGATCGCCCGGACTAAACGGAAAATTCACATAAATCGCATTATTTGGAAACCACTCGATCCACGCACAATAACAGGTCGAGGTCCCGTTTGCCGCGCAATAAGCGTCCGAATCAAACCCAGCCTGCAAAACATCATTGGAGTTGGAGGCGAGGCCGTCAATTCCAACCCAAAACGAGGCATAATCCCAACCGCCATCACATACACCCACGGCTTGCCGCGCCGCCGGAACAACAAATGCTCCGAAAATTGCCTCTACTTTGAACCGATCGGATGGATCATAAACGGCAGTGCCACTCCAATTGCTAGACTGGAGCGTGCCTACCCCGTGAACCGGACCAGATGTCGGGGACACGTTAAGTTTTCTCGCCGGACCATGCCGGATTTTGGTTTGCATAAGGGTCGTCTGGACACGTTTTTTCGGATCAGCCATCGCCGAAACGACACGCTTCCAATGTTCATATTCATCCGGATGCATGACGGCATCAGGAGCGGGGGGAATGGCATATCTCAAACGATCTCCTGCCGACATTGCAGCCGGATCAAAACCGATCGGTGGAGACTCCACTTGTTTGATGCCTATCGGAACTTGTTTGATGCCTATCGGAGACTCGGCGAGGACGGTGCCTTCGGGAGGAGTATTAGACGCGATCGCGGGCGCGTTCTGTCCAAATGCTGATACGAGCGTAAGAGTGGAAGCTGCAAAGCCAAGCAGGCCAAAAATGATCGTCAATCTAATTTTTCGATTGGTGAATTTCATACTTTGGCCTCTGCACTTCGTTCGACGGCCGCCCAATCGACCGTGTCAGTAGACGGTCGATCTTCTCTTGGAGGACGCAGTTTGCCGGCACAACTTCACATTGAAATATTACCATGCCTGCATGGAAGTTCGCAACGATTTCGTTCAAGATCGCCGCGGACTGAAGACCGCTAGGCGAGAAGATCGATGCACTTTCCTTCTCAAGCAACCAATCGTCACGGCTTTCGAGCCTGGGGATCGTGCAAAAGCTGCGCAACGTTGGGCCGTCTTAACGAGGCCGAGCACTGCTCGGCGAGCTTGCGTTTTGCCGATCGCTTCTTCGGCCATCGGCCACACGCTTCCATTCATTGCAAGGGCGAGCCTATGCGTATCCGAAGCTTTAAAGTCAAGGACGCGCGACATGAAGTCTTAGGCATATTGCTGCAACCCAATCGTCTGCTTTGCCGCCCATTCATACGCTCGCTTATTGGCCAGAGCCTCTTCAACGAAATGCGTCCGGCGCCCAATCAGTGCGCGACGCAATGGAAAGTATAGATGTTTGTTTAGCGCTGCTTCAAACAGCAACGTTTGAATGTCTGCTCTGAAATGGAAATGCTCGTGCATTCGGAAAAAATCTCGAGCGAGACGCATTGGATCCTTATAAGCTCTATAACGAGGGTTAGTTCTGGAAATTTCGCATGCTACATGTACAAGCCCAGATGCTACATGTACAAGTCCGGGCTTGAGATAAAAAATGCCCCATTTTCCTGGATAAGGTCTGGCTGCAATTAATCGCGTCGACTTATAGAAGGCGAGCGCCTCGAAACCTCTGGCTCTAATTCCGCCCTCGACGAGCTCCTTTTCAAACGATGAGAGCTCGACCATCCCTCCATCCACGGCGTGATCAAATATTCGATATGGATCGATCTGATCATCTACCGTGTCAGGTGGTCCATCGATTGGATCTACCTCGCCTGCCTCAGGAATATCAGGCCTTCGCGGAAGTAGCTCGTCGACATCACTCGGCAATTTATCAATGACACTTTTAAATAGCCAATCTATGGCATTAGCCATCGGCGTCTTTCTTATTAGGAATACAAGCAGAAGCTTTTTCTGAACCTCTCAATCTTGTCTTGCGTGAGCCTTTCTTTCGCGCGGGGGAAACTTATTTTTGGGCAGGCAGAGTTATATGGTGGAAAGCCTGGTATTCTGGCGGACACGAGCCGAAATCCTGGCGCCTGCTTCTTGCTTTGCGCGCCATCCCACCGTCCCCCAGCGCGCCAATGTACGACGCATTGTAAGATTTCTGCCCTCGACCTTACAAAAATGTTTCACGTGAAACTTTTTTGTAAGGTTCATTGCCCCCAATCGGACAACCGCACAGTTACGCCGTCAGCGCGGGGCTCGTCCCCGCAAGCTGGCCGGAATGCATCTCGACAATGCGGCCGCATTTTTTGGCCAGAGCGAAATCATGCGTCACCAGCACTAACGTCGTGCCGCGCTCGCGCTGCGCGGCGAACATGAGATCGATGATCCCTTTGCCTGTTGCCTCATCGAGATTTCCCGTCGGCTCATCGGCCACGATGATCGAAGGATTGGGAGCAAGAGCGCGCGCGAGCGCGACGCGTTGCTGCTCGCCGCCCGATAACTGCGCGGGGTAATGCGCGAGCCGTTCCGCAAGACCCACGGCCGCTAGATTCTTTCGTGCCCGATCGAAAGCTTCTCGATCTCCGGCGAGTTCCAGTGGAATGGCGACGTTTTCAAGCGCCGTCATTGTCGGAATGAGATGAAAGGACTGAAACACAATGCCGATCCTGGCGCCGCGGAAACGCGCCAGCGCGTCTTCTGAAAGCTCATCAAGCCGCGTGCCATCGATCGTGATTTTGCCACGATCCGGCCGCTCGAGCCCCGCCATGGCCATGAGCAGGGTCGATTTGCCGGAGCCAGAGGGACCGACGAGGCCAACCGATTCGCCCCGCGCAATCGTGAGGGAGATGTCCTTCAGGACATGGACGCGCGTTGCACCGTACCCTAGGCTTAAATCGACGCTTTCAAGGGAGATGGCCGATGCATTCATGGTTTTCATCCGTTGCCACCCGTTCGATTCATCCGCTGGCGCGGCGAGGAGCGCCGCGCCGGTATGGCGGTCGCCGCGCTCTCCCGCAAGTTCTCGCCGTGCTCATGGTAGCGTGCCCTCCTGCCTTCGCGCAGGCGCAGCCGCCGCTGAAAATCATCGCCTTTGGCGACAGTCTGACAGCAGGCGCTGGCTTGCCGGCCGGACAGTCCTTCCCAAGCGTGCTGCAGAAAAAACTTCAAGAGGCGGGCTATAATGTCATGGTTGTCAATGCTGGCGTATCTGGAGACACGAGTTCGGGCGGACTTGCGCGCCTCGAGTGGACGCTTGGCGAGGGCGCGGATGGCATCATCCTGGAACTCGGCGCCAATGATATGCTCCGCGGGATCAATCCCGAAGTCACCAAAAGGGCGCTCGACACTATTCTCGCCAAACTTAAGTCGCGCGGCATCCAGCCTCTGATCGCGGGAATGCGGGCCAACCCCAGCCTCGGCAAGGAGTATCAGACACAATTTGATGAAATGTATCCTCAGCTTGCGAAAAAGTACAACGCGCTGCTTTATCCATTTTTTATGGAGGGTGTCGCTGGAAACCTGGCTTTGCAATTGCCTGACCGTCTGCACCCCAACGCGGCCGGAGTCGAGCATATCGTCGAGGGCATATTGCCGAAGGTGAAAACCTTCATCGAGCAGCTGAGCGAGCAGGCAGCGGCAAAACAAAAACAATGAATAGTTTAAAAGCCGTGGTTTCAAGAATCGCGAATCTCCACTATAAGCTTAGTTGCTTATGGCTTGACCGCCGCGGCGGGTCGTAGCCTTCACGCACGGCAAGGAGGGATCCATGCCCCGTCTTTTCACGGGCCTCGAAATCCCCTCCGATCTCGCGATGGATCTTTCTCTGTTGCGTGGCGGCCTTGCCGGCGCGCGCTGGATCGATGCGGAGAACTACCATCTTACTCTGCGCTTCATCGGCGATATCGACGAGTCGACGGCACGGGATGTTCACGCGACCCTTGAGCAAATCCGGCGCCAGCGCTTTGACGTGACGATCGAGGGGCTGGCTTCCTTCGGCGGCTCGAAACCGCGGGCGCTGATCGCCAAGGCGAAAGCCGCGGCTCCCTTGCTCGAACTTCAGGCCCTGCAAGAGCGGCTGATGCGGCGGATCGGTATCGCCCCCGAGGCCCGCAAATTCACGCCGCACGTCACGCTGGCGCGGCTCAAGACGGCATCAAATGCCGGCGTCGCGGAATATCTCGCGGCGCGGGGTTTTTTCGGCGGTCGCCGGTTCGAGGCCAGCCGGTTCGTGCTGTTTTCATCACGCGCTTCAACCGGCGGGGGCCCCTATATCGTTGAGGCCGCCTATCCGCTCGGCTGAAATCTCTCCCGGCGGCGCAAGATCATCGGCAAGCCGCCCTTTGGCCGCAAGGTGATGGACTGAACCGGCTCGACGGCGTGGTCCTTTTTGAGCTCAAAGGTGAAGGCGCGCATGACATGGGCGAGGATGATCGCCGCTTCTTGCAGCGAGAAGGCCGCGCCAATGCACACGCGCGGGCCCGCGCCGAAGGGGAGATAGGCGTATCGGTCGATTTTTTCACGCGCGCCTGGGAGGAACCGGCGTGGATCGAAATGATCCGGGTGTTCCCACAGCAAGCGGTGGCGATGCAACACCCATTGCGAGATGACGACGAGGTTATTCTTGCGAATGCGCTTGCCGGCAAGATCGTCCGGCCCGAGTGCCTGCCGGCTGATGCTGGCGACCGGCGGATAAAGACGCATCGCTTCCTCAAGCACCGACTTCGTTTCGACGAGTCGCGCGGCATAGTCTTCGATGGGGCCCTCAAGCACGGCGTCCGTCTCGCGCTGAAGCCGCGCCCGCCATTCCTCTGAGAGAGATAGGAGGAAGAGGGACCAGAGGAGCGTATTGGCCGTCGTCTCATGGCCGGCCAAAATGAACGTCAGAATATTGGCCCTGACTTCGGCATCCGTCAGGCCAGCACCCGTCTCCGGATCCTGCGCTTCGAGAAGCAGCGTCAAGACATCGCGTGGCGCTGCCGCTTTGTTTTTTGCTAAGAGGTCTTTTCGCCGCCCGATGATAGACTCAACGGCGGAAGAGAAAAACATTCCCCCTTGCCGCGCGCCAAGTTTTGTGAGGCGCGGCACCCAATCGGGGAAATCCAAAAGATCGAAAGGATCGAGCCGCCCAGCCGTCGTGAGGAAGCCGGAAATGACGCCGACGAATTCGCGCGCGTCGCGCCCCAGTCCATCGGAAAAAATCGTCCGCCCCAGGGCATCGAGCGTGACACGTGCCATTTCCGGTTGCATGTCGATCACCCGTCCATCGCGATGCTTCAGCCAGCGCTGGATCATATCCTGCGCCGCCGCATCGATGGCAGGCGCGAAAGAGGCAAGGGTGCGCGCGGCGAAGAGGGGGGCGAGGGTGCGCCGCTGCGCCCGCCACCTGTCGCCCTCGACCTCGAGGAGTCCGCCGAGAACGCCCGGCCCCAGCACGCGCTTCTGCAGCGAATCTTTGCGGTAATTGGCGGCATTATCGACGAGAAGGCGGCGGATCGCCACTGGATCGCTGACGACGGCAATGCGGCCGAGCATCGTCGGGCCGATGACGATCGGCCATTCGAAATGCCATTTGGTCCAAGTCTCGATCGGATTCTTGCCGAGCACGCGCATGGTGGCGATCGGCCCGAGCGGCATCTCGAGGGGGCGCGGCGCAGGGGGGCGGGGCAATTCTTGGGCGAGGTCGGTCATTGTATGATATGTGTCGCTGACGCGCGTGATTGAAAGACGCGATTTGCCAGAATGTTGCACCGCATCTTAAGCCATGCAACGTCTAGGATGAAACCCCAGTATCTTGCGGCCGAGGGACGCGCAGGCTAGAGTCGCTTTGGCCAGGGTTTTTGGCCAAGGTTTGCGGCCAAGTTTGTTGAGAAGGCTCCCTTCGTCTAGCGGCCCAGGACGTCGCCCTCTCACGGCGAAAACAGGGGTTCGAGTCCCCTAGGGAGCGCCATATAAATCAATAAGAAGGGCTTAATAAGCCACGTGGTTTTGCTGATGTACGGGAACTATACGGAAAACGTGTTGGATTAAAACCAGCTTGGTTGGCAGCATTGGCGGCTTCTGAAGCAACCCGACAAGTCCCGCAATGGAAGATTAGCGCAGCGTCTCCAATCTATCCGCTCATTGGAACGATCTGTTCGCGGCCGGCGTTGAACATCTGCTACTTGTAAATCAAAAGCCGGGAGATTGAGCATGAGTGAAAAAGTCACATCAGAGATGATTTCACGACGAAGCGCGCTTCGAAGCTCGCTTTCCTTTCTCGGATTGGTGGCGGCATCGGGCCTCGCAGTTCTACCCTCGGTCTTGACCGCGTCAGATGCTGAGGCCCAGACAGTTGGGATGGTGCGGCGTCAGACGCGGCGCACGGCTCGCCGGGCCGGGCGTTACACGCGCCGTGCGGTTCGCAGAGGCGCCTACTGAGTCGCGGCTCTAATCGATGGCCGGCGAGGTCACGCCCGCGAGCACCATAGTTGGGAAAAAACTCGGCTATTCCCCTTGTCTTTGTCGATCCGCGCCCTACAACACGCCTTATAACGTGAGGTTGCCACTACAAACGGCGATGCCACAATTATAACTAACGACACCGCCGTCAAAGGCAGCCCTCTCAGCTAGGAGGAAATGCAATGAAACGGTTGGGCTTTTTGATGGCTTCGGCTGCGCTGTGTGGCGCACTGGTCATAAGCGATTCTGCCGACGCATATTATAGAGGGTTCCGCGGCGCTGGCTGGCGTGGAGGCGGCGTGGGTTGGCGTGGAGTCGGCTGGCGCGGAGGCGGCTGGGGCTGGCGGGGAGCCGGCTGGCGCGGCGCCCGTTGGGGCTTGGCCGGGAATCGTTGGGGTTGGAATGGTGGCTGGGGTTGGAATCGTGGTTGGGGCTGGGGCGGCTGGGGGCTAGGTACCGGTCTTGGCCTCGCGGCCGCGACCTCCCCTTGGTGGGGGTCGAATTATCCCTACTCTAGCTATGGCAGTTATTATGGTTATGGCAGTTACCCCTATTATGGCTACGGCTATGGCTATGACTATCCTTACGGATATTCTGCGGCAAGTACGCTAGCAACCGCCCCGCTGGTCGCGGCGGCAGCTACGACCGCGCCTCTTTTGACCGGCCGGAGTGTTGCAACTGGACAGATGGCAATGGGGAACTACTGCACAACACCCGCGGGAACATGCCTGCTCAATAACGCGTCTTGGGTTGGCAATGGCTGCTCATGCCGGGTGCCGGGCGGCCGCGCGCGTGGCTCCGTGACCCCATAATTCGCGTTGTTGCTGGCAGAGTTTGCATTGAACAAATGGCCGGGTCAAAAACCCGGCCAGGGTCTTCTGCCAATATCTTGCCTGGGGGGTAGACCATGATAGACTTTTTAATTTGGCTCATTGTTGGTGCGGCCGCTGGCTGGATCGCGGGCATAGTGGTCAAGGGTGCCGGATTCGGGCCCCTCGGCAATATCGTCGTCGGCATCTTGGGATCGATCGTCGCCGGCTTCATCTTCCCACGGCTGGGCATTGCTTTTGTACCGGGGTTGATAGGCGACGTCATCTACGCCGCGATTGGCGCCATCATACTACTTCTTATCGTGTCGTGGCTCAGGCGAGCTTAAACGCACCACGACTTGCTCCGGCCAGTTAATGGCGGCGGAGACGACGGCGCCCGCCGATCGTCACACTTGGGAATCAAACCGGAAATGAACTCAATGAAGCGCAAGTCTGTCTCAATGGCTTGCTCGGCCTCAGCAACTGTCACGCCGGCACGGCAGCCGACAGCGTAATCCGCGATATCCTTCAAGCTATACGTTTGCCAAGAAAAGCGGTGAAGCCCCGGTCGCGGGTCATCTTTGGCCAGGAGAGCAAACTCTTCCTCAAAACTCGCTGGAACCGCGGATCCCGCAGCTGAGGACGCGATGCGCCAGCGGCCGTGGGATCTTTCGCCTAAAAAAGCGGCACACACATTTTAAGGCTTTACCCTCAGTTGATCCTTTTGCTTTTCGCGAATTCGCAAATCGTGATCAGGGCAACCGGACGCTGTAAACTGAGCCAAGGAAGTTCAAAAGCGGTGCCGTACGCCCGCAACGGCGTCACCGTTACGCGCAACGGCTGCCGTTTATTCCGGCGCAGCACCATCTCGCCGCCAAGCCCGCACGGCAATGTTGCTTTGGACTTAGCGCAAAACGTGATCAATCGGCGCAGGCTTTCCTTGCGATCGGTGCTTTCAAGGCAACCTCCTCGAAGCGCCAAGCCGCATCCAGGGGTAATCATCGCCCTTGCCCAAGAGTTTGCATACAATACTTTTGCACAACTATCGACCAGGACGATGCCCGCGCCCTTTTTTTCAAGCATCTCCGGTGTAATGTCGGAAACACACTTTGGGACATGAAGCTCGTTGGTGATCATGATGGCGCGCGCGACATGCGGCATTACGGTATCGAAGATCTGAACCTGCTCGCTCTGGAGGTGATCGTCACCCGTCGCATTGGCCACTCCGAATAGAGCCGTCACGCTATCACTCATTTGCAGCCTGGCGCCCATCATGGCTAGTCCAATGCCAGCTGGCCGATACCACTCATTGTATATCGGAGTTGATCTGAACTCGTCGTACGGGATATGGGTCTCAAGAACGTGGGTCACATTGGCAGGCAATTTCATGAGACCAGTCCAAATTGGATTGTCGAAAGCCCAATATTTCTTGTATTGAGCTCTCCAATATGGATCTGTACGGGGCCAAATGGACTCATAGTCTTCTGCAGTCCAGTTCATCGCACTAATGCCAATATGCGACGTCGCCATTATATCCCCAAGCTCTTCCAATGCTTCCGGCCAGAGCGAGTGATCGAGCACGGCGTCGTATATCGTGGTGATTGCAGAGTAAATCCGATCTTCACTAATCATCGCGCGCTCCCTCCTCCAGTGAAACGCTTCAAGATGGAGGGGCCCCCGCCGGCGAGATGAACTTTCGGAAACAAAGCCGCCAGCCGAACCAGGCTCTCCATCGATGCGACCAACATATGTGAAATCATATTTTCACGCTGTGCCCAGTCACACACCGCTGTTTTTCTGCCGAGTGACCTACGCTGAGGCTCCGCCAACCCTCGTTGCGTAAAAAATCCTAGACCCGACAAACCCACTCGTTCGGGCGATCGCGGTTCCTTTTTTAACAACTCAGTAAGAATTTCCAAGTTAGAACAAAACGTGTACAAACTAGGACAAAACAAGACTGCATCGGAAGGAACGTCGATGAATAATTTGCAGGATTTCAGATCCTTTGAACCGCGCCTTCAAAACCACACCAAGGCACACGATGGGCCTTCATCTCGGGCCGCCTGGATAATCTTCGCGGCGGGTCCGACCGGGGAGGACGCGCTGTTTGCCCGGGCCCAAAAGGTCCATAGGGCGGAGAAGGATTTTCACTCAGCGCTTGCGTACCACAACCAAGCGGAAATCGCTTATTTGCGCGAGCCAAGTCACATCACCCGCAAGGCGCGCGAAGCGGCCAAAAAATCCGTGGCGATCGCGCGAGAGGCCCGTAACGCGGAGGTCCGGTCGCTCGCCGGCACGCGGGCGAGGAGTATCGCTGGCTTGAAGCTGAAAGCGGCCTATGCCGTCACGGAGCGCGAACTCGCCTCGAGCATTCTTGAAGACATTTTGGAACTTTGAAAATGCGAGGCGGCGCGGATCATTTGTTATCGCGTTCGGAGCGAATGGCTTTCGCGAACGAGAGGGAAGGGTCACCTTCGAACGGCGCACTTGCGCTCTCTTGTCGCGGAGCTTTCCGGCCGCGGCCTCGAGGTCGATTAGCGGACCGTTTTGGCCTTCGTGCATCGCGAAGGTCTAAGTTTAGAAAAAGCGTGTTGCCAAGCGAGCAAGATCGGCGCGCTCGCCAAGGTAATTAGCGATTTTTCGCGCGCATATCATATCATTCCCGCCATCCCCCGGCTCTCGCCGAGCCAAATTTTCGTGCTGAGCTCGGTGGAATTGTGGACCTCGAGAGTATGATAAAGTCTTTTAACCTGATCCGCGACAGAGGAGGCCTTGATAGCAAGACCTTCCGCGATTGCTGGCTTGGCTTTGCCCAAGGCAAGCTGAATACCTACTTTCACCTGCGTCGGTGTCGCGCCATACTCGCGCAAGATGCGGGCCGCGTGTGCTATCGCGTGCTCTCGAAGATCGAGCATCACGGAGACTAAACAGCTCCGTGGGTCTTTCGCGACATCTTCGGGAGCGACACCTTTTGGCACCAGCCATTTCGCTTCAATAGTGATAGTGCCATACGCATTTGAAATTTGCATGCGAGGCGGCTTTTCGGCAATCCCCTTCCCGGAGCGAACGATGCGTTGCAACAGTTTCATAATCGGCGAGGGCAGCCTTGCGCAGTCGGGTTCATAGCGCGTGTAATTATATCGATGGCCTGTCAGAATCGTGAGCAGATGCTCGGCGCTCGCCGTTTGGGAGATGATTTTTTCGTCGGATGTGAAGATGATTTGGCCGCTTAGCACCGGCGCTCCCGTCCTACCAACTAGCTCCTGTTTCGTACGAGGTGATTCTTCCATCGGAGCGCGGCGCAATGCGTGCGCGAGCCATGGGCGCAGGCGGTCAAGACGTTGCAGGTCGTCTACCGTGAACGGATGAGCACTGCGCGGCCGCGTGAGGGTGACAAGGGCGATGGTACGTCCGTTGTCGCCAATCATCGCGCCGAGAGACCAGCAGGCGTCGAGCGGTGCCTCTATCTCCCGGTACCATCCGCTTTCCAAGTACCCTCGACCTTGCAGATATAGGGACCAGCCAATTCCAACCGCTCTAAAGGCCGGCAGGAAGAGGGAGCCAACGCTCGAGGGGTCGTCCATGAACCGCCACATACGCTCTCGGATGATGGGCGCCGCCGCGGGATTTTCGAAGTAGCCGCTGCGTATCGCGGCATCAGGATCGAGGAGAGCGATGCGCGTCCAGCCATGCGGGATAATCTCATGCAACAGAGGCGTGACCGCGATCATCGCGCTTTCTGGCTTGAGCCCAAGACAGCACAAGGTTTTGAGATGCTCAACTGCGCGCATCGCTTTGTTGTCTCCTTCGATGGGCGCGGAGAGATCCACGCCTTTGATCAAAGGTCATCATCCAAAAAGACGATGCAGTCGGCACGATCAAAATTGGCGCAACGTCAACCCCCTGAACAGAGGGAGCGGAAGGCCGGAAAATTAGAGAACATCCCTCAATGGCTCAAAGCCATGAGCTTTTTGTGAGCTCTTAATGATTGCCACCGGCAATCCAATGCAAACTGAAACTAAGGAGATCGATAAATGGGAATTAGAGCAATGCCGCCGTCGGGCTTTTTCAGGCGGACGAGCATGAAGAAGTCCCTCCTTGCCATACTGACAATTGCGGCCCTGAGCGGAGCCGTCTTCGCAGCTCACTCGATCCCCGCAGCGGCGTATTGGTGGTGCGAAAGGGACTGCGAGAGGTAATCCGTTAGGCTTATCACCCGGCCAAGGGACGCGCTCAAGGCCAAGAGCTGGTCCCGAGCTGTTGTGATTACCTAGCGGCGGCAGTCTCGCGCAAATCAGAACAAGGAGATTGAAAATGGAACATGGAAATATGCCAACGTTGAATGTTTTATGGCACGGGATCATCAAGAGATTTCTCTTTGCCGCGCTTGCCGTTGCGGCGCTGGGCGGGGTCATCCTCATGACCCATTCGAGTCCGGCGGCAGCGTACAAAGGCGGGTCCGGCGCACCGCCCCCGCGGGACTGCGGCGATTACTATTGCTGAAGTGAATCTTACCGCGCCGTGGCGCACGGCTCCTGCCCGCGCCGCGGCCAACGACTATCCCGCGCCATGATCGGGCTATACGTTCGCGGCCGACTCGCGCACCGTGAAGCTGGCTCTGGAGCGCTGGCATGAAATCATAGCCGATCCCACCTGCGCCGACGCGATTCTGGACCGCCTCGTTCATAATGCCCAGCGTATCGAGCTTTGCGGCGAAAACATGCACCGGGCCCGAGGCAAACGGAACAAAGCGGCTTAACGAAACGCCGCCGTCAGCGGCACGCCGGTCATCTACATTTACATGGCCCGCCTCGGCCAGTTGCTCGGCCGGCGCCGCCACGCCGCTTCCGTCGAGACGAATGCCGAGCGCAGTTGAGACGCCGCCACGCCAATCCTTGCTATGAACTCATTCCGGGGTCCCGGGGCTGTTAAGGTAGGCCTCGCGCAAATCGAGCTCGCGCTCGATCCGCCGCCGCGCCTCGTCCTTAAGCATACCGTCGCGCCACGATTCGTTGATATGATGCCGCTCGGCGGCGATCAGAAGAAGCTCGGTCTCGTCGCGAAGCTCGGCGCATTTGCGATGCCCGTCATGGCCGTCACTTCGATGTACCGTGTATTTCAGCCGCTCTTTGTAATAAGCCCGGAGCGGCTTAACAATCTCTTCGCCGAGATTGCGCTCGGTGGCAAGCTCGTCAAGCTGCGCGATCGCGGCCGCGATCGCCTGCCGACGTGCGGTGTGCTCTTCCACAGTATCGGCGTGCTTCTCTAAGCGCCCGGCATGAGCGAGCCCGAGCGCGCGGATGACAGCGGGCAGCATCAATCCCTGACCAACCAACGTCACCAAGATCACTGAAAATGTCAGGAAGAGAATGAGATCGCGGCCGGGGAAAGGCTCGCCGTTTGCGCCAGTGAGAGGGATTGCGAGCGCTGCCGCGAGCGAAACGATGCCCCGGACCCCGGTAAATGCCAGCGCGAACGGCCACTGCCAGGGCGGCGACGGATCCCGGCGCTTCAGCGGTGGATAAAGCAGGCGCGGCAGATAGGTTGCGGGATACATCCAGACGAAACGGGTCAGTATAACCACCGCGCTGATGAGAGCGGCCGAGGTGGCAAGCTCGACAGGCGAATGATCTACGATGCGGACGATGAATGCGCGCGCCTGAAGGCCGGTGATAAGGAACACCATGCCTTCAATGAGATAGATGAAAAATTCCCAGAAGAAGATGCCCTGGAGGCGGGTTGCGGCGCTGATCAGCCACAGGCCGTTCCAGCTGATGTAGAGCCCTGCCGCCACCGTGGCGAGAACGCCCGACCCTCCAAAATGCTGCGGCGGCCAATAGGCCAAGAATGGAGTCAAGACCGAGAGGGTGACCTCGATGCGCGGATCGCCGACCCAGCGCCTCAGGCGCAGGATGAGCCATCCAACCCCGATTCCCCAAACGATCTCCCCGGCGACGATTGCCGCGAAAGTTCCTGCCGCCTCGCCAACGGAAAACCCGCCAGCGCTCACCGCGCCAACGGCGAAACGGTAGAGGATGAGCGCCGTGGCATCGTTTGCGAGTCCCTCGCCTTCAAGGATAACGAGAATGCGCCTCGGAATCTGCAGTCTGCGGGCAATTGCGAGCGGGGCCATGGTGTCCGGCGGGGAGACGATGGCTCCCAAGAGGAAACCGACGGGCCACGAAAGATGCATCAGCCAATGGGCCGCCATAGCGACGGCAGCGGTGGTAAAGAGGACGCAGCCGACGGCGAGCAGCGTGATTGGCCGCAGATTAAACCGGAACTCGCGCCAGCTCATCGCCACGGCGGATGAATAAATGATGGGCGGCAGGACTAGAAGCAGCACGACCTGCGGAGCCAGCTCCACGGCCGGCAGGCCGGGAACGAGGGCAAGTCCCACGCCCGTCAGCACCAAAAGAATGGCCGCAGGAATCTTAAGCCGGGCTGCGAGGACCGCAACCGCCGCGACCACGGCGAGCAGCAAGACGAGAATCTGGATCGGCCCAGTCATCTGGTGGCGATGATGGCGAAATACGGGCCGAAGTCAATTCGCCGCGACTGGCGGTTCGCCTCGGCCGGGCCTGCGGCGATGAAGCTGGCAAACACCGCCTGGGCATGGGCGCATTGGCAACAGTGGCTGTTTGTGGTCAAGGGCTTGAATCTGGCTCTTTTCGTCGGCGCGGGTCACCAGGGTTTTTTGTGGTGAAATGAGCACCGGCCGGCGCCTTTGCCTTGCCGCGTGTGCTCCAATGCGTTGCGCCGACAATTTCGTCTTGAGTGTCTTGACCACGATTGCTTCGATGCAGTTGTGGCCGATCTCGCTTGGCGCCCGCGTCTGGGCTCGTCATCGCGACAAGCGAGAAGACGCTTGGGCGAAAGGCTCGCGCCACGCCCGAACGGTCTGGTGTGGCGCGCCAATGGCTTTTGCTATCTCGAAGGTATTGAGGCCGTCCGCCGCCCGCAATATGATCTCTCGATACGTGCTGCAATGATTGTCGGCCGCAGGAGAAGAAGTTCGCGGCGCGATTGACAAAGCGCGCGAGCGCGCCAGAAATTCTGCCGCTAACACAGTTGGAGAGCAAAAATGGCTGGAACGTCGCCGATCGATTCCCAGAAATCCTCGCCGCGGCCGGCCCCAAGCGGATTTATAGCATTGTCGGGGACAGGCTGAACAGGCTCACTGATTCGCTTCGCTGCTAAGGCAAAATAGTCGGAGGAATACATGACCAAAACAGTCGCGGATACATTGGTTAATGTGCTTGAGCAAATCGGCCTCAAGCAGATTTTTGCTCTGATCGGCGACTCGCTCAATCCGCTGGCCGATGCGGTGCGAAGCTCCTCCATTGAATGGATTGGCGTGCGCCATGAAGAGGGTGCGGCTCTAGCGGCATCTGGTCAAGCCAAGCTCACCGGCCGTCTAGCGGTCTGCGCCGGCACCACGGGGCCGGGCAGTACCCATCTGGTCGCGGGCCTCTACGAAGCGGCGCGCGACCACGCGCCCGTGCTCGCGCTCTCCGGCAACATGCCGCGCAAAATGCAGGGCATCGATTACTTCCAAACCACCAAGCCCGATCTGCTGTTTCGCGATGTGTCGCTCTACACGGAAACCATCATGTCGGCGGAGCAGGCTCCCGCCGTCATCCATCAGGCCATCGCGGCGGCCTATGCGGGCCGCGGCGTTGCTCATCTCACATTGCCGCAAGACGTCCTCTCGGCACGGAGCGATAGCGGCGTTGCCAGCGTGGACACTCTGCAACCGCGTCCAGAAATCGTGGCGAGTGGAGAGGACGTCGCCGGTATCGCGAGCCGGATTGACGCGGCCGGCAGTGTTCTCATCATGTGTGGTAACGGCTGCCATGGAGCCGCGGCGGAGCTACGGGCCCTGTCCGACCGTCTCAAGGCGCCGCTGATCCATTCCGTCAAGGGCCAGGACATCTTGCCTTATGATGATCCACACTGGATGGGTGGCATCGGCTTTATCGGTTCAAAGCCGGTTTACAATGCGGTCATGAGCGCTGATCTGCTGCTCATGGTGGGTACCGATTATCCGTATTCGAATTTCCTGCCGAACCGGCCGGTGGTCGTGCAGATCGACGAGCGGCCTGAGGTGCTCGGTCGCCGCGCGCCAACCGCACTTGGCGTGCTTGGCTCGGCGCGACCGACGCTCAAACTGCTCATTGATCAGGTCGCGCCGAAAACCGCCACCAGCTACTGGGATCGGCTCACTGAGGAGCGCCGCGCCTGGGACCGCAAGCTCGACCAGCAGGCAGATCTCGCGCGCAGCGCCGATCACATTCATCCACAGGCAGTCGCCCGCGCGGTCAGCGATCTCGCCAACCGGGACGCGGTTTTCGTGCTCGATACAGGCCTTAATACACTGTGGTCCGCCAATTGGATCCGGCAAAGCGGATCGCAGCGCATCATCGGGTCGTTCAACAATGGTGCGGTCGGAACAGCGCTCGGGCAGGCCAACGGTATCCAGGCGGTTGACCGAGCGCGGCAGGTGATCGCGCTGACAGGGGACGGCGGCTTCAACATGTTGATGTGCGAGTTCCTCACGGCGATTCATCACAAGCTGCCGGTCAAGACTGTCATCTACAATAACGCCGCGTTTGGCTTGATCCGGCTGGAGGCCGAGTCGATTGGGGTGCCGCCCTACCGGCAGGGTATTGACTTTCCCAATCCGGATTTCGCTGCATTCGCTCGTGCCTGTGGTGGCCATGGCTTTGCCGCGCGCAAGCCCGACGAGCTGAAGAATGCGATCAGTGAGGCCCTCGCGGTTGACGGACCGGCAATCGTCGACGCCGCGGTCGTGGCCAACGAGCTTCCCAACCTGCCGCACCTCGACCTTGAACTGCTCGGGCAGGTCGCGCGCGCCAAGGTCAAAGAGGCCGTGCTGGCCATTACTGGCAGTTGATTTGTCGGCCTTAGCCGGGGGGTTGCGGAGAGAAAATCAGAGCGGCGTGGCGATGGCTCGCCATTTTTGAGACGGAACACTAGCGCAGGTTCAGCCGTTCTTCCACGGATAGGCCAGCGCGGGGGGCCTCGTAAGGCTGCGGGATGAGCTAATGTGGATTGTCCGGTTTGCGCTGAGGTTCCCTCACACGTTTTATGTGCTGGCGAGCCTCATTCTTTTTCTCGGCATCACCGCGATCGTGAGCATGCCGCGCGACATCTTTCCCGAGATCAACATTCCGGTCGTCTCCGTGATTTGGCAATACACCGGCCTCAGCACCCCGGAGATGGAGCAGCGCGTCACCACCTATAGCGAGTATTCGATCAGCTCGAACGTCAACGGCATTAAGGACATGGAGGGGCAAACGCTGAATGGGATCTCGGTTCAAAAGATTTTTTTTCAGCCGGATGTGAGCCTCGATCTTGCGATCTCCGAGATCGTGGCTGGCACGAATGCGATCCGGGCGCTCATGCCGCCCGGAATCGAACCTCCAATCATCGTGCAGTACAATGCCTCGAGCGTGCCCGTTCTGCAGATTAGCCTGAGTTCGAACACGCTCAATGAGCAGCAACTCTACGATTATGGCATTTATCGCCTGCGGCAGCAATTGGCGCCCATTCACGGGATCACGCTCCCCACCCCCGCCGGCGGGAAGTACCGGCAGATCATGGTCGATATCGACCCGGTTAAGCTTCTTTCCAAGGGATTGACCCCGCTCGATATCCTGAATTCGGTCAATGCCCAGGCGCTCACGCTCCCTTCCGGCGACGCAAAGATCAAGGATATAGACTACAATGTCCGGACCAATGCCCTGCCGCTGACGATCGATGATCTCAACAATATCCCCGTCAAATTCGCGGGCCGGGCGACGGTCTTCCTGAAGGATGTCGCTCAGGTTCACGATGGCTATGCGGTGCAACAGAACGTTGTCCGGGAGGACGGGAGGCGGTCGGTCCTGATCAGCATCATCAAGAACGGAAACGCTTCGACGGTTGATGTTGTCAATCACGTAAAGGAGGCCCTTAAGATTGCCCGCAAAGCGGCGCCCCCCGGGCTCGAGATTACAGAGCTCTTCGACCAGTCGGTGTTCGTCACAGAATCTGTGAATGGTGTCATCCGTGAAGGCGCGATCGCGGCGGGCCTTACCGCGCTCATGATCCTCCTCTTTCTTGGCTCCTGGCGGTCGACCCTGATTGTCATGATTTCGATCCCGCTCGCGATATTGAGTTCGCTCGTCGCTCTCTATTTGCTTGGCGATACGATCAACACGATGACGCTCGGTGGGCTCGCGCTCGCGGTCGGTATCCTTGTCGACGACTCGACGGTGACAATCGAGAACACACATCGGCTGCTGACAGAGGAAGGGAGGCCGTTGCCCGAGGCAACGCTCTATGGAGCGGCCGGAATTGCTGTGCCAACGCTCGTGTCCACCCTCGCCATCAGCTGCGTCTTCACATCGGTAATTTTTCTGCAAGGCCCCGCAAAATATCTTTTCACGCCGCTCGGCGTCGCCGTTGTCTTCGCCATGCTCGCGTCCTACGGTCTGTCGCGGACTTTGACGCCGATAACAATCGGCCTGCTCCTCAAGGGCGAGTATCATGGCAGTGAAGGCGCGCGGACCGGCTGGTTCGCCCGCTTCCACCGCGGTTTCGAGCAAGGTTTTGACCGTCTGCGCACGGCCTATGTCGAATTGCTGCATCTGCTGCTGACTCACCGGCTCCTAGCCCCGCTCGCCGCCGCTTTGGTGCTGACGCTCGGCGTCTTGATGTTCGTTTTCGTCGGCCGCGACTTCTTTCCGGTTATTGATGGCGGCCAGATCTTGCTTCATGTGCGTGCGCCGCCTGCCACCCGAATCGAGGTCACGGAGCAAGTCTTCCAGGCAGTCGAGGACAAGATCCGAGAAGTCATTCCAGGGGCCGACCTCGATCTCATTGTTGACAACATCGGCCTGCCGGCGCGCCTCTATAATCTCGCCTTTGCTGATGGAACAACCATTGGCGTTAATGACGGCGTTATTCAGGTTTCGCTCAAGGAGGGTCATGCGCCCACTGCGGGCTACGTCCGCAGGCTGCGTGAAGTGCTCCCTGCCGCCTTCCCCGAAGACATTTTCTATTTCCAGGCGGCCGACATGGTCACGCAGATTCTGAATTTTGGTATCCCGGCGCAGATTGACGTGCGGACCGTCGGCTATGACCGAGTGAAGAACCTTCGAATTGCGCGTGAATTGCGGCGCCGCATGGCCGAGATTCCGGGCGTCGCCGACGCGCATCTTCAGCAAGACGTCGATGCTCCAGAGTTTTTCGTCGACATCGATCGTGCCCGGGCCGCCGAGTTTGGGCTGACCGCAACACAGATCGCCAACAATCTCAATGTGAGCCTTGCCTCGTCTGAACAGGTGTCGCCCAATTTCTGGACCGATCCGAGCAATGGAATTCCCTACTACTTTGCCGTCCAGACGCCGCAGTATCGCGTCGATTCGATGAACGCGCTGCTTAATACGCCCGTCTCAACCGCAACCGATTCCGGGTCCCCCGGCGAACCCGTACCGGGGATGCTGAGCAATGTCGCAACGATTAGGCGCGACTCGGTGCCGACCAACGCCAATCATGCCAATATCCAGCCAGTCTACGAAATCTATGCCAATGTGCAGTCGCGCGATCTCGGCAGCGTTTCCAATAGCCTTGACGACGTCGTCGTGGATCTCGAGAAGCAGCTCTCGCCCGGCAACGCGATCGAAATTACGGGCCAGATTCCAAGCATGAACGGCGCCTTCGAGAATATGGGCATCGGGCTGCTTTTCGCGGCGGTCTTCGTCTATATGCTCATGGTTTTGAATTATCAGAATTTCGGTGATCCATTCGTCGTTATTCTGGCGCTTCCTGCAACATTCTGCGGCATTGTCACCATGCTTTTTGTCACGGGCACCACTCTCAGCGTGCCATCTCTGATGGGCTCGATCATGGCAGTCGGCGTCGCCTCGGCAAATTCGATTTTGCTCGTCACCTTCGCACGGGAGCAGCAGCTCGCCGGAGTGAGGGCATTTGATGCCGCCATCGCCGCGGGACGTACAAGAATGAGGCCCGTGCTGATGACGGCGGCCGCAATGATTGTGGGAATGATCCCAATGGCGATTGGCGGCGCTGGTGAAGAGCAGAATGCCGCGCTCGCTCGCGCGGTCATCGGCGGGCTTCTTTTTGCGACCCCAACAACGCTTCTCTTCGTGCCCTACTTGTTTGCGACGCTGCGCAAACGCAACGACGGCAGGCCGGCCCACGGCGTCTTCGAGCAGGAAATATGACGAGCGGCCGTGATCCGACAACGATGCTGGACGCTCCCGGTGTGAAGGAGCCTACCCCGGGTGAGTCGGACATCGGCAAACCGGAGAGGGGCAAGTTCCAAAGCAAATCCGGGAAGCAGCTTCTTGGGCTGGCTGCGTTTCTGCTGCTCGCCGGAGCGCTCGCCTATGGTGCGTGGTCGCACTATGACCAGTACCGCCAGGCTATTGGCGCCGCGCAGCAGCACCGGGATTTCGTTCCGAGCGTCCGGGTTGGCAGGGTGAGGGAAAGCGGCAGGGTGTTGTATGTGACGTGGCCCGGGACGATTTTGGCGTATGAACAAGCGAACATCTTTGCCCGTGCCACGGGATATGTCAGCACACGCAACGTTGATATCGGCAGCAAGGTGCGCGCGGGTGATGTGCTAGCTATAATAGCGGCGCCTGATCTCGACAGGCAGCTCGATCAAGCAAGAGCGCAGCTTATCCAGATACGGGCAGCAGTCGAGCAGGCCAAGGCTGTCGTTGAACTTGGGCGCGTTACCAGCGGGCGCAGCACAAAGCTTGCCAAAGAAAATTCGATTGCCATCCAGCAGGCCGATACGGACCGGCTGACCTACGAGGCTGAGAAGTCTGCTCTTGCGGTGGCCGAAGCCAATGTCGTCGCGCAGCAGGCGGCGGTGGACCGTTTGGTGACATTGACCGGTTATGAAAAAGTCACCGCGCTGTTCGATGGCGTGATCACGGGCCGCTTCATCGATGTTGGCGACCTTGTCCAGGCCAACGCAAATAGCGGGACATCAATGTTCTCAATGGTGCACAGTAATGTGATCCGCATCCAAACCTATGTGCCGCAAGATCAAGCCTTCGGGCTCGCTCCCGGGGTCGACGCGGTCGTGCGCGTGCCGGAGATGCCAGACCGCACTTTTCCGGGAAAGGTTACGATGATTGCCGGCGCTCTCCAGCCTGGCACGCGGACACTCCTTACCGAGATCGACGTGCCCAACCCGGATGGCGCCTTAACGCCCGGCACCTATTGCACCGTCGAGCTGCGGATTCCTCGTCGGTCGCCCTCGTTCATCGTGCCCGCCGATGCCATCATCTTTAATCAGAACGGACTTAGCGTGGCAGCCGTCCAAAACGACACCGTCCATATGCAAAAGATTACGATCACCCGTGACTTGGGCCACGAGGTTGAGGTGGCTGATGGCGTCAAAAATGGTGACCGGCTTATTCTCAACTTGCCGGTCGGCCTACAAGACGGCAGCAAAGTGACGGTCCGGGCAACGCCTCCGGAGGCAACACCGTAAGTGCCCATGAGCTGGAAAGGCCGCAACAGGAAACTGCCCGGTGCTTTGAACGCCGCTTTGGCAATCGGCCTGCTGACCGGCGCCGCGCAACCGGACCGGCGGCCAATCAAAATTGGCGTGCTCGCCGATATGTCTTCTGTTTACTCTCAAGCTGGCGGCCCCGGCTCGATTGAGGCTGCGCGCATGGCAATTGAGGATTTCGGCGGCACTGTGCTCGGCAGGCCAATCGAATTCGTTTCTGCTGACCCTAACAATAGCCCCGAGCTTGGCGCGGCGACCGCGCGCCAGTGGTATCGCGAGGGTGTCGATGTGATTGCCGATGTGCCGAATTCCGCTGTGGCACTGGTGGTCCAGCAAGTATCCCGGGAGGCTAAGAAGATCGTCCTATTCTCTGCCCCTGCTGCCGACGACCTTACCGGCGCTGACTGCTCTCCCTACTCGGTCCACTGGACTTATGACACTTACGCCATGGCTCACGGCACAGCCAATGCGATCGTGAGAACGGGCGGCGATAGCTGGTTCTTCATCACCGCAGACTACGCTTTTGGCTACGCAATGCAGCGAGACGCGAGCAACGTGATCAGAGCGGACGGCGGCATGGTGCTTGGTAGCGCCCTGGTCCCGCTGGGGACGGTCGAATTCTCCCGGTATCTCCTGCAAGCAAAAACCTCACGGGCGAAGATCGTCGGTCTTGCCATCGCAGGACAAGACATGATCAATGCCGTCAAGGAGGCGAATGAATTCAGCATCGTTGAAGATGGCCAGCGCCTTGTCGGCTTGCTTGTGACCATAGCCGGTGTGCACAGCCTAGGCCTCAAGACAGCGCAAGGGCTGCTCATGACCTCCGCTTATTATTGGGACCAAAACGAGAAGACCCGCGCATTTGGCGAGCGGTTCTTTCACAAAATGAAGAGCATGCCAACCATGATTCAGGCAGGTGTCTACGGATCCATCACACATTATCTAAAGGCAATGCAGGCCGCTGCCAGCGATGACGCGGACGCTGTGATGGCCAAGATGCGCGAGATGCCCGTCAACGACTTCATGACTCACAACGGCAAGCTGCGCATTGATGGCCGCGTCATGCGTGACATGTATCTCTTTGAGGTCAAGGCTCCTGCCGAGTCCAAATATCCGTGGGACTATCTAAAGCTGTTGCAGACTATTCCGGCAAACGAGGCCTACCGGCCCCCGAATGAAGGCGGCTGCCCGCTCGTGCCTAAGGGGTGACGGCATGACGGATTAAGTTGGATTGTAACTATTTTCTACAGGCAGAAAAACCCCATGTTACGCACGCTTTTGGTTTTTTTTGGCCAAGCCGGGCTGCTCGCGCCATCCGCGACTCCCGCCTTAGCCAGTGGAATCATGTCGGCTGGCGTCTTGCTCAATTGTGCTTCGTACACCTTCGTCGCGCAGACGTCGAATCTGACCCCTGGTTCTCAGTATTCGATTTTTTACAATTTCATTCTAACGTCAATCACCGGCGAACCTCCTCTCAGTTCCGCGAATACAATTACTTTCACAACCGTGAGCACCACCTCAACCCAGACTTTGATACAGGCTTTCGTACCCCCGTTGACCGCCGATTATACCGGATTAGGCAGTGCAACGTTGGTCAACATCACTACGAGCACAACTCCTTACACCGCCCTTATAACCTTCTCACCTTCGCCGGTGAGTTGTGCGCCCTTAACCCTCTAGGACTCTAGGATGGTTGAAGGGGCATCGAAGGACCGCCGCTGACCACGGGAAGTGTAAGAAGTCTGGGAGTAACGATTTGAGCCTACGGCTATGTAGAAAACGGGGTGCTGCAAAATGGCTAAGATGGAAGATAGATAGTGCGACTTGAGGCAATCGGCACCGACGGCACGATCCTGGAGGTATAAATCACGGTGGCAAAGTGTGCCGCTGAACCGGCTGTGTGCTGCGCTCAAAGGGCAGCGCAAAAGTGGACCAATCCTTTGTAAATCACCTTTATGTCGTTGATTGGCATGTTTACAGTGGAAATCTATGCCAAAGTCAGAGGCGCGGTGATGGTTGAAAGAGCGGGCGCAGACCTAATGATCTCATTCTTCAATTGCCCACTTAAAGATGTCCTGCAACGTTGATGTCATCAGCAGCGGCACCGCTGATATGACTTCGGGCAAAAGCGAGGTGATCGTTCGTGGAGCGTCGCATCCCTGAAGAAGAATTGATGAATGTGCCACGCAATGCGCAGGCTTATGCCGGCGCCGATTTTTCGGAGCCGAACAACAAATTTGTCGCTCTCTTTGCGGAGAAATTTCCGGCCTTTGGCGGCGAGACAATTCTCGATCTTGGCTGTGGCCCTGCCGATATCACGATTAGGTTTGCGTTGCATTATCCGCAAGCGGCCATCATCGGCGCGGACGGCGCCGACGCCATGCTCGATATGGCGAAGCAGGCCATCCACCGGCAGGGATCTTTGGCCAATCGGGTTGAGATTCAAAAATGGCATATCGGCCGGGAAAAAAATCCGCTGCGTTTGAAAGCATTCGACGCTCTCGTGAGCAACAGCCTGCTCCATCATATGGATGATCCGCTCGACTTATGGAGGGCAATTCGAGGTTGCGCCGCCGCCAACGCTGCTGTCCTTGTCATGGACCTTATCCGCCCTTCATCCCTCACCGAGGCCAAAAATATCGTTGAGAAATACGCTGCCAGCGAGCCAGACGTCTTGCGAACGGATTTTTTGAATTCCTTGCGCGCGGCGTACCGCCCGGCCGAGATTAGACAGCAGCTTATCGCCTCGGATATGGAGCAGCTAAGCATTGAGATCGTGAGCGACCGGCATCTCGTCGTTTTTGGGTCGATCGGTTAGAGTTTCGGAGCTTGACGCCGATAGATGGCCGGAAAAAATTCCTTTCAGCCCTCGTAAGATCCATCACCCCGCTTTAAGCGACGCCATATCGATCGAAAACCGGTACTTCACATCCGATTTGAGAAGCCTCTCATAGGCCTCGTTGACCTTTTGGATGGGGATGACTTCGACATCGGCGATGATGTTGTGTTCCCCGCAAAAGTCGAGCATCTCTTGCGTCTCATTGATGCCGCCAATCAGCGAGCCGGAGAGGCTGCGCCGCCCCATGATGAGGTTGAAGGCATAAACTTCGAGCGCCTTTGGCGGTGCGCCAACGAGGGTGATGTTACCGTCGGGGCGAAGCAGATTGAGATAGGCATTAATGTTGTGATCCGCCGATACTGTATCGAGGATGAAATCAAACCTGCCGGTTTGCTTGAGCATTTCAACTTTATCACGCGAGACGACGACTTCGTCGGCGCCGAGGCGGAGCGCGTCTTCCTTCTTGCCGGGCGAGGTCGTAAAGACGACGGTATGAGCCCCCATGGCATGCGCGAATTTGACGCCCATGTGGCCGAGCCCGCCAAGGCCGACGACGCCAACTTTCTTGCCCTTGCCGACGCCCCAATGACGCATCGGCGAATAGGTGGTGATGCCGGCGCAAAGGAGCGGCGCGGCCCCTGCGGGATCAAGGTTTTGAGGCACGCGCAAAACGAAGTGTTCATCGACGACGATGCTTTCCGAATAGCCGCCGTAAGTGACGCCGCCAAGATGCTTATCCGGTGAATTATAGGTGAGTTTCATATTGGGGCAGAATTGCTCGAAGCCCGCCCGACAATTTTGGCAGGTGCCGTCGGACTCAACCATGCAGCCGACGGCGACGAGGTCGCCCGCCTTGTACTTTGTCGCTGCCGGGCCGGTGTTGGCGACGCGGCCAACGATCTCATGGCCCGGCACGATGGGGTAGACCGTCGGCATGAAGGCCTTCCACTCATCACGCGCCTGGTGAATGTCCGAATGGCAAATGCCGCAGAATAGGATTTCGATTTGAACGTCGCGTCCGGTGGCGTCGCGGCGCACGATCGTGTCTGGCCCGAGTGCTGATGTGGCGCTCTCCGCGGAATAGGCTTTCGCGTTATACATGGAGTAGTTCCTCTAGAGTGATCGTTCCCCTCAAAGTTATCACTAGCCGCTTCGGGGAGCGCGTCGAAATTTTTGTGCTGATGAAATGTCTGATGATATTATTCAATAGCCGCTCGTTACATAAATCGTTAGGAAGATACTAATTATGGGTTTTGGAGAACAGACGGCGGGCGAATTGCCTTGCTCGGTGCTTATGGCGATGCTTCTTATACATGGCTGGTATAGCGCCACAGCGGAAACTGAGGCATGTATCGCGCATAATTATGAGGCGCTTGAGCAGTGGAAGTTTGAGTGGACAAAAATTGGGCATTACGGTTCGAACAGGCCAAGCGTATGTGCACCCGCTCTCGAACCAAGATTTAGGCGGGTGGCCTGCTTGTCACCTGATTGGAAAGCGCTCGTTGTTACGCCGCCTTCGTTTTCAGGCCGGGCGCGACCTTAAATTCCGCTTGCGTATTCGCCCTGACTTCATCGTGCGTCACGCCATCCGCAAGCTCGATGAGCATCATGCCATCCGTGCCGTGCTTATCGATTTCGAAGACGGCAAGATCGGTGATGATAAGATCGACGACCCCCGTGCCCGTCAGCGGCAAGGTGCATTTATGAAGCATCTTGGGCTGCCCCTTGGCGGTGTGCTCCATGACGACGACGACACGCTTGACGCCGGCGACGAGATCCATGGCGCCGCCCATGCCCTTTACCATCTTGCCGGGGATCATCCAATTGGCGAGATCGCCGCGTTCGCTGACCTCCATGGCGCCGAGGATGGCAAGATCGATATGGCCGCCGCGGATCATGCCAAAACTATCAGCCGAGGAAAAATAGCTCGTCGTCGGGAGTTCCGTGATGGTTTGCTTGCCCGCATTGATGAGGTCGGGATCCTCTTCTCCCTCATAGGGAAAGGGTCCCATGCCGAGCATACCGTTCTCGCTTTGAAGCTGCACCTTCATCCCGGCCGGGATAAAATTGGCGACAAGCGTCGGAATGCCGATGCCGAGATTGACATAGAAACCGTCGCGCAATTCCTTTGCGGCGCGTTCCGCCATTTGATCCCTCGTCCAAGCCATTTCAATACTCCTTAAGCCGCGATGTGCGGGCGGGTCGTGCGTTTCTCGATGGGTTTGGTGATGTTCGGCGTGTGAATGATGCGATGGACGAAGATCCCTGGCGTGTGCACACCATCGGGATCGATTTCGCCCGCCTCGACGAGATGCTCGACTTGCGCCACGGTGATTTTGCCGGCCGCCGCCATCATCGGGTTGAAATTGCGCGCCGTCTTACGATAGACGAGATTGCCTTCGGTATCGCCTTTCCAGGCGTGCACGATCGAAATGTCGGCGACGAGACCACGTTCCATCACATAGGTTTCACCATCGAATTCGCGCAGCTCCTTGCCTTCGGCGACAAGCGTGCCAATGCCGGTCTTAGTAAAGAAAGCCGGGATGCCCGCGCCACCCGCGCGGATGCGCTCGGCGAGTGTGCCTTGCGGATTGAATTCGAGTTCAAGCTCGCCCGCGAGAAATTGTTTTTCGAAAAGTTTGTTTTCTCCGACGTAGGACGAGATCATTTTTTTTATCTGCCGAGTCTCGAGCAGAATCCCAAGACCCGCACCATCGATGCCCGCATTATTGGAGATGACGATCAAACCCTTGACCTTAAGCTCGTGAATGGCATCGATCAGGCTTTGCGGGATGCCGCAAAGGCCGAACCCCCCCGACATCAAGGTCATGCCATCTTTGAGAATATCCGCGAGCGCCGAGCGCGCGTCGGGGTAGATTTTATTCATGTCAGATCCTTAGCCTTTGGTGATGAGGCCGCCCGCAGGGCACCAATTCTTCAGAGCGCTTGGCGGCCTTCTTTCGCCTCCGCTAAAAGTTTTATACGCAGCGCAAAAATTTTGCCAGTGCGAGCGGTGGCATCGGCCTGCATTGTCGGTGAGGCGATGGGGGCATGGAAGCAACCATTAAGCTTACGTCAGGTTTCTTGAATTTCGCGAATTACAGGTAACTGTCCGCTCTCGTCGCCCGAGTTTGAAGCTGCCGTCGATGGCCAGAGCAAAAACATAAGTCTGTCCCCTTGGAATTAAATGCACACCGGCTTTGCGATGAACAACCGCCTTGTCGTCATTCAAGACGTTCCTACAGCTAAGACGCCATACTCACCCCAATCTTGATGTAGCGATCACGTGGCGTCTGTCTCCATCATCTTGATCGCGGAAATCGAGGTAGAAGGCTAGGGAGGATTGGTTCCGCCGCACTATGGACGTCCCGATCGACGACCCTGTAGCCGGGGATCTTCAACGATAAAATCATAGATGCCGAGTATCCGCCTTGTGTAGATAGGCGTGTGCCGTCGCCACCTGTTCGGGAGTTACGATCATGGCTTTCCCCCTTCTCAGACTGCACGCTGACTCCCTGGCGCTCACAATCTGCAGAGGGATCGATCGAAAGTTACAAGGACAAGGTGTCTTTTGCCAGCCGTAATAACCCCATGCTGGTCGCCTTTGCACGGGTGGGGGTTTTGGCGCCGAACTCGCGATCCACGCGCCAAGGAAGTCGGACTGGAGGAGGAGGATTATGCGTTTGCGTCCCCAGAAGACCGGTTTTTCCTCCCGCTGCAAATCTGCAGCACCCCGATTGAAATTTTGGGATTTGGCCTGAGATGCCACTGTAATAATTCTTCTGACATATAATATTACTATTAAATCCCGCGTGCCTTTTAGCCCCGGACGGGAGCTGGCCGCGAGGCTCGCGGTGGCGCAGTTCGCGCGCCGCGAGCGCAATGCCAAGCGCCGATGGCGGGGTTCGGGCGAGGGGCCGAGGCGGATGATTAATTTTATTGTCCCGAGCAAATCCGTGCTTTGTAAGAATAACGGCGCGGGCAAATTCGGCCGCCAGCAGACAAACCGCGCCTATCAGGCCGAGATCGCCGTGCTCGCGGCCACGGCGATGGGCGGCGAGCCGCCGCTCAATGGCCCACTTGAAGTCAACATCCGCGCCGAATACGCCGTGCCACGGTCCTGGCTTAAGAAGAAAACACAGGTCGAGGTCTGGGAAACCAAGCGCAACGACACGGACAGAACAATCAAGCTTTGCATGGAGGCGATGCAAAGCATCGTTTTCACAGACGAGGCGCAAGTCGCCAGCCTTTTCGTGAAGAAAGTCTACGGCCCTTATACGCGGCTCCTCGTCAGCGTGCGCCAGCTCGATCAGGCCACGAGCGGCATGCCCTCAATCGGCAAGCAGAGCGCGGCATGGCTGAAGAGCCGGAACGACGAGTAATGTTATCCCTCACGCTTTGCGATGCCCGCTGCCCGGGCTCTCGGCATGAAAACTCCCAGTGAAGCCGCACTTCAAGGGTGTGAGAGTTCCAGTACCGCTATTGCCACCGCGAGCTAGCCACCCGGCCGGCCACCCCCTATGATTTCGATTTCAGCCGCGCCGCATGGCCCCACCGGCAAAATTGCGATAGAATGGCATCAAATTGGGGGGTGCTGCACATGCGTAAAAAACTCGTCGTTTTCTGTGATGGAACCTGGAACCGTGCCGACCAGCGGGCCAAGGATGGGCACCCGTGCCCAACAAATGTGCTGCGTCTCTTTGAGGCGACGCAATCGCAAAGCGACGATGGCGAACCGCAGATCATCCATTATGTCGAGGGGGTTGGCACGCGGCGCGATGAAACCTTTTCGGGTGGCGTCTTCGGCATCGGCATTAGCGCCAATATCAAAAATGCCTATGGCTTCATCGTCAGCAACTATGAGCCTGGCGATCAAATTTACCTATTTGGATTTAGTCGCGGCGCTTATACGGCGCGCAGCCTCGCCGGCATGATCAAGGACGTCGGCATCCTAAAGCGCCCTGAATTGCACCGCGTTAATGAAGCCTATACATCCTATAAGGATAGAACGCCCGAGTGGCGCCCAGATAGCGAAAAGGCAAAGCAATTCCGCGCCAACTACACCCACGGAAATGAAACGATCGCCTTCCTTGGCGTGTGGGACACCGTTGGCGCGCTGGGCTCTCCCTTCAGCACGCCTTTGGGTCTGCTTATCAACAAGCTCTTGCGCATCGAATTCCACGATGTGAGGCTGAGCTCGATCATTGAAAGTGCCTATCATGCCCTTTCTATTGACGAGCGGCGCTGGCCCTTTCATCCATGCCTGTGGGAGCTCAATGATGCGCAGCGCCAGAAAAACGCCGAGAACGAGATCCCCTTCTTTGAAGAAAAATGGTTCCGCGGCGTTCATTCAGACATCGGCGGCGGCTATGAAAAGACCGGCCTCTCCGATTGCAGCCTCGCATGGATTGCAGAGCGCGCGAAACAGCGCGGCCTCAATGTCGATACAGAATTCAAAGATATTTGCACGCCGCCATTCGAGCCGGACGAGACGCAGCCGGCAGAGAAATCGCAAACCCTATTCTACCGCGCAACGGCCGTATTGTTCACCAAACTCCCAAGTCTCGTTTGGAAGAATCCGGTCCTTGCGAGGAGTCCCGGAATACTTTTGTGGAGCGGCGATTATATCCGGCGGCCGGGCGAGCTATCCTCTTGAATAGGCGGACCCCGCGCGGCCATGCGCCGCGAGGGGCATATTCAAGGAAGATTTTTCCGCTCAATGCAAAGTGCGCATCCAGTCGTCGACTTGCTTACGGGCAGCGTCCTTGGTCAAACCATAGCGGCGCTGAATGGTGCCTTCAAACTCCTCCCGATTGCCTTCCATCTTCGTGATGTCATCGTCAGTGAGATTACCCCATTGCTGCTTGATCTTGCCCTTCAGCTCTTTCCAACCTCCAGTAATTTGGTCCCAGTTCATGGTATCCTCCGTACTCTTAAGTCGCACCAGCTAAAGGCCGACGTCAGGCAAATCCCGCTCATGGAGATTGGTTCCAGCGTGACCCTACCCTTAGATTCGCTTGCGCTTGAGGTTTAAGGCTGCTCACCCACGCAGGCAGGAACCGATGAGGGTTGATGGCGCAACCGCAAAAGTTGGCTGATTCTGAACGAAAGCAGGGAGATTCGCGCCGCTTACTCCCCCAAAAAATCCCGCTAGCTAAAACCCGCCCTTTGGCGGTATGACAATCGCGTAACAATCACACAAAGGCCAGTCCATGGTCTTCTTCTCTCGCTTCGGCTATCTCGTCGCCGTCTTCTTCTTCGTCGCGATTTTTATCGCAGGCGGCGTTGGCACGGCCTTGCATCTGTCCCACGAGTCGACGACCTTCCTCGCCTTCCTATTTTGGGGGGTGCCTTGCGTTTTTTACGGGTGGAGCCTCGACCATCCTGGCAAGCACAGCACCTTCTTCGGCCTTCGCCTCGACTATTGGGGATATGGGCTCTTTGCCTTCGCACTGCTTGACGCTTTCATGAACTGGAATTTGCTGGCGCACGATTGGCTAGGCATCGTCGGGCCGAGGGGGGGCGCATGAAGAAGCCGGAAGAAGGAGACGCCGGCTATGGTCCGGCGGGCGGCAGGCGCCACAAGCGGGAGGCCAGCCTCGCGTCCTCTTGGCTAACGCCGGAGCGCGTGCTCCTCGCGGCGACCGTCACGACGACGCTCTGCTTCCTCGGTCACATCGCTTTTCTCGTCAAAATCGGCCCGCCGGCGCGCTCCATGCTGACGCGGACAGTGACTTATGCCTATTCCAGCATCCCGCTTGTCATCGGGACCCTGTCGCTCCTCATTGCGATCTTGGCCTTCCGCAAGATCCAACAAAAAACAACGCCCGATCTTATCGTGCTCATCATCGCCTTGATTTTCGGCAGTTTGACAATCCACGGCCTCATCGGTTTTACCATGCATATGTTGCGGCAATGGTACGGGGTTTGGGGCTAGCGCGAGCGGTATGGGGTTTAAATGCGGCATCGTCGGCCTGCCCAATGTCGGCAAATCGACCCTCTTTAACGCCCTCACGCAAACGGCGGCGGCGCAGGCGGCGAACTATCCCTTTTGCACCATCGAGCCGAATGTCGGCGACGTCGCGGTGCCCGACCCGCGCCTTGACGTGCTTGCCAAGATCGCTAGCTCGAAGGAGATTATTCCGACGCGGCTAACTTTCGTCGATATCGCTGGGCTGGTGCGCGGCGCCTCCAAGGGCGAAGGGCTGGGCAATCAGTTCCTCGCCAATATCCGCGAGTGTGAGGCGATAGCCCATATCGTGCGCTGCTTTGAGGATAGCGACATCACCCATGTTTCGGGAAAAATCGCGCCGCTCGATGATATCGAGACGATCGAGACCGAGCTGATGCTCGCTGATCTCGAGAGCCTCGAAAAACGCCTCCCAGCCTTGGAGAAGAGAGCCAAGGGGGCTGATAAGGAGGCGAAGGAGCTTTTCGATCTCAGCCAGCGTTGCCTTGCTTTGCTGCGCGAGGGAAAACCGGCGCGCCTTGCCGAGGTCAAGGAGGAGGAGCTCAGGCTTTTTCAAGGCCTTGGCCTCCTGTCGGCAAAGCCGGTGCTCTATGCGTGCAATGTCGAGGAGGCGGCAGCGGCAACGGGCAATGCCTTTTCGAAACTTGTCGTGGCCCGCGCCAGCGAGGAGGAGGCGGGCGCGGTCATCGTCTCGGCGAAGATCGAGAGCGAGATCGCGGTCTTGCCTGAAGAGGAGCGCAAGGAATATCTCGAGGCGGTCGATCTTACCGAGCCCGGCCTCAACCGCGTCATCCGGGCAGGCTACGCGCTCCTCAATCTTATCACCTATTTTACGGCCGGGCCGAAGGAGACACATGCCTGGACGGTTCCGCGCGGCACCAAGGCGCCACGGGCGGCGGGCGTCATCCATACGGATTTCGAGAAGGGATTTATTCGCGCCGAGACGATTTCCTATGCTGATTATGTCGCCTATGGCGGGGAGGCGGGGGCGCGGGAGGCGGGAAAGTTTCGCTTGGAGGGCAAGGATTACATCGTCGCCGACGGTGATGTGCTGCATTTCCGGTTTGCGAACTAGCGCTGAGTGAATGCGGGAGAAAGCGGTGCCGGAGGAGGAGGCGAAAAATCCGCCGGTCTTTGATGCGGCGTTCCAAGCGCGCCTTGGCGAACTTTTCAAATGGCGCCGCGATGTCCGCCGGTTTAGACCCGATGCGGTGCCAGAGCCCCTGATCGAGGAGCTTGTGGCCACGGCGGCGCTCGCCCCCTCGGTCGGCAACAGCCAGCCTTGGCGTTTTGTCCGCGTCGAGACGACGGGGGCGCGCGAGGCGGTGATCGCCAGTTTCGAGGCGTCTAATGCAGCCGCGCTTCAAAACTATGAGGGCGAACGCGCGGCGCTGTACGCGAGCCTAAAACTGTCGGGATTGCGCGAGGCGCCCGTGCACCTTGCCGTCTTCTGCGATCACGGAACGGAGGCCGGCGCCGGCCTTGGCCGGAAGACCATGCCGGAGACGCTCGATTACTCGGTGGTGGCGGCGGTCCACACTTTCTGGCTGGCGGCACGGGCGCGGGGACTTGGCGCCGGCTGGGTTTCCATACTCGATCCGGAGGCCATTACCCTTGCCCTAAAAATCCCGAACGACTGGCGGCTCATCGCCTATCTTTGCGTCGGCTTTCCTTTCGAAGAGCACACCGACCCCGAGCTCGAACGGCACGGCTGGCAGGCGCGAATCGGGGAACCCGCGACGCTCATCCGCAGATAAGAATCTCCTACAAATGTAGGACGCGGAGGGAGCCGTTTTATGACATTATTTTTATAATTAGCTTGAATAGCGCTTAGTTTTCGATCGGGCGCGCAGGAGGGCATTGAGATGAGCCCTTATACAAATATTTCTCTTTCCGCTTTGCTTTGTTGTTTGCTCCTTGCTGGGCCTGCCCAAGCGCAGGGATTCAACCGCTTCGGTATGGGGCACTTTGCGCAGTTTCAACATGCCTTTCCGCCAGGCCCGTTTATGCGAAGGCCTATGCCTTTCTTCCAAAGGCCGCCGACAGGATTGCAACCTCGAGCCCAAGGCCTTTTCGCGGGCCGATCGGTTTTCAATAACGGGCCGGGGGCAGGCACGTTAATAGGCAGTCGGCATGGCACTCGTCATCGATACGTTCCCGCGGGAGGAAATCCGTATTCGGCCGCGGCATCCGGCCCAGCGCAAAATGCAGGTGCACCAGCGTCCGGTGAGAAACCTGAAATTCAAATGCCTGGTGGGCTCAACAATCCATATTCGCCCTCGGGATCGGGTCCGGCGCAAGGTGGCTCTCCATCGACGTACACGGCCACCACAGGGCAGCAAGGCACACTGGCAGCGTCGCCAACCAGCTATCCGGGCGCGGCGCGGTATAAATACTCATGTACGATCGGCCGCAATGAGCCTGATGCCGGCGATGCTTGCGAGCTTATCACCTCAGCCACGTTGCGATCGGGCGCCCGCTGCAAATGCGGCCGGCAATCTGGCACGATCGATTAAGTCCGATGGGGAATGCGGTCCGCGCCACGGGCATTTTCCTCATAGGTCTCTTCCTTGGCGCGCTTGGCACGATGGTCTTGCGGCCAGCACCCAGCGATGGCGCGGATGTCGCGGTCGATATGTCGCATCATCACATCGCGATGCATGATTGCATTGAGGGCGTTCTCAAAACGCTCGCACCCTCAGACGTTAATACTGGTCTTTACACGCGTGTGTGGAGGCTCTGCGGGAACCAGATTTTCAATGGATTGTATCTCGATGACTTTCTCATTCGGAGGCAGAAATTCATTCAGCAAGACCTCGATGAGCGCGTCACGCTGTGGCTCGTCGTCGCAATAACGGCTTCGGGCGTGATCCTCGCCGCTCTACAGCTTTTCATGTCGTTTAGACTGGCGTCCGACGGGCGCCTCGATTTCATGAAAGATAGCCAGCTTGCCGTCGAGACAGGCAAAATCTCTTTAAAATCCTCGATTACAGGGCTGCTGATCCTTGCCCTGTCGCTCGCATTTTTCATGATTTACGTTGTCTACATTTATCAGATCCATGAAATTCCGCTGAGCCGGCCATCGAATCTGCAGACGCCGACGGAGATAGAGAACATCGATCCCCCCACGGCCGCTCCTTCGGCTCCCTCGGACACGGGCAGCCCGCCCGCGAAGGTGAAGGAAATGAAAACCAAAAAGTAACGGCCTTCGCAGCCCGCCTGTGAATTGAGTGGGACAAGCCCCAACGCTGTTCTCGCCGCTTGCGTAATGCGCGCGTCTAAGCAAACCTCTCGCCGATGCGGTTCCCAGCCTCATTTCTCGATGAAATCAAAGCCCGGCTGCCG
>Ga0187783_10000131_pt1 | contig 56237 bp, 44 predicted proteins | sample 1015_SJ02_MP02_2_FD_132471 | JGI IMG/M metagenome (GOLD analysis project Ga0187783, IMG submission 132471) | Tropical peat soil microbial communities from peatlands in Department of Meta, Colombia - 1015_SJ02_MP02_20_MG | ecosystem: Environmental > Terrestrial > Soil > Wetlands > Peat | place... | reverse complement strand
CTGAGGCGGACAGAATTGCGGCCAGCGCGAGCCGGCAGCAGATAGCCGTCTGCGAGACGATGGATCCCTTTCCGAACATCGACACTCCTCCAGCTAGCGGGCGATCCCACAGTTCACTGCCGGTTGCGTTCCCAACAAGAAAAAACGACAGGACATATTGAAATTATAGCCGCCGCGCGAGGGCGGGCAAGGCTACCAGCAGGGCTATTTCCTATTGAGCAATCGCACTGACCGATAGGAGTTTAGTCGCGATAAACGCGGACAAGCCAGGCCGGAGTACGCAAAGCTAAGATACGCAGGTAGCTACGCTGTCACCGCCCGAGACGAAGAGTCCGGATGGACATACTTGACGAGCAAGACGTCGTTACCGTGTTCATTGTAGATGAGTTCATCGACGAGCTTTTTTGCCATCATAACGCCGAAGCCGCCCGGCCGAAGACCTTGTTCTTCGCGAACCGCAATGTGGCTAAAGAAATCTCCGGCCGGGTTGTTGATCGCAGCATGGCGAACCTCTTCGAGCGAGAAGCCTTCACCCGGGTCCTTGACGCGGCACGCGACAGCGCGACGGGTGCGGAGGAACGAGATCTCCACATATTGGCTGGGGTCAAATTTGCCGCCGTGCTCCATCGCGTTAAGAAGAATCTCCCTAAAGGCGTAAATAATAGCTTCGCGATCAGCTTCGGGAAGAATAGGTTCTCTCGCCCCTTGAAGAAAATAGACCAAACGATCTGCCGTGACGCTATCGCAGCGGGCCATCAAGGTAACCCAATCAGGCGTCGCAGAGAGGATTTCGATGCCGTCGTCCCAGCAAGGTGAGTCCAGGGCGTGGTGCACGATTTCGATGACAGAGTGGCGCTCGAACGGAGCCGATAAATAGCTAAAGGCACCTTCGCGCATGGCGGCAATGACGTCCCCCGGTGTCCATTGCTCAGTGAGAATGATGAGACGCTGGTGAGGGCGAACGCCCCTGATTTTGCGAAGAACTTCGAGGTCTTCAGGGCCGTGTGTCTTGGCACTGGTGATAATCAAGTCGAACGGATTGACCGCGGCAGCGGAGAGAACGGCTTGATTGTCAGCGACGCGCTTAATGCTCCATCCCTCGCTCGTCAAAACGTCATCGATCAGATGATTGACCTCAGGTCCGGAATCGACAACGAGTGCGGCTCGCTCCAGAGTCGGAAGGGGAATTTGTTGTGTACCACCGGAGGGTGTCACGGTAGCCTCTGAGGTAAGATCAGCCACCTGGAATTCTACCGATTTCCTGTTAAAAAGAAATTCGAAAAAATTTGCCGGGGTGGCCCCCGGGTATGGCACGGAGAACACACGTCTCTGGGCCCGACAACTCAGGTCGTCAGCGATTGCGCTATCTCGTAGCCTGCTCCCGCTCCCAATCACTTTGTCCTCCGTGGTAATCAGAGCGTCTTTCACTGCGCGTCAGTCTTTTTTGAACTCATAATCCCAAGGTTCTCGGTTCAAGTCCTAGCGGGCCCACTTGTTTCTGCGCATTAGCGTTCTTATATCACTTCGCGCCGACCACTTGGGCGTCGTAAATGATTTTTCCTCCGACCAACGTCAGGACGGATTCCGTCTTCGGCAAATCGGAAAAGGGAACGGTGAAGATATCCTGCGAAAGCACGGCCAGGTCGGCCAATTTTCCCGGTTCGAGGCTGCCTTTCTCCTTTTCCTGGAACTCGGCGTAGGCAGACGTCAGCGTGTAGGCAACCACGGCCTGCTCGCGGGTGATGGCCTCGGGCGGGTTGCTGGGATCTAGGCACGCCATCATGATGTTCAGATACGGATTCATCGGTCCTTCCGAGCCCAGCGCCACCGGGATTTCCCCGGCAAGCAGTGATCGGGACCCCTGCGCTTCGTGGAATTTTAGCGGCGTGGGGCCGAATAGCAGCCCTACGTCGAACTGAGTCGGACTTTGGATCACGATGATGCCCATCTCCTTCGCGCGTGGAACCAAATCCGGGAACAAGCCATCCCCATTCTCGAACCGCACGCGCTTGCTGGCCCAGGTCTGCTCACCCCCCGTCGCCTGCATCAGGTCCAGGATCGCCGCGGTGCCCGGATAGCCGCTTATGTGAAACAGCGCCGGGTCGTTATTGGCCAGTGCCTCCCGTAGCATTGCCTCCATTTCCCTTTTCGAAAAAATCAGACGAAGATGCCGAAAGGCATCATCCGGGGACTGCTCCACCGGCATGGACGGTACTTCGCGCGGAGTCAAAGTATTCTCAAGCGGCACCCCATCCACCATCCAACTCCTACCGTTGACAGTAATTAACGAGCTTGGATGCAGTGGTATCCAGAGTCCCTCCTCCGTGTCACGCCCGGCGGGCATCGTCATGGGCATGCTCGTGACGCGAATGCGGATCGGCGTCCGAGCTTCCTCGAAAAGTTTCACGGCGCGGCGTGGCTCGATTCCGTCGGATGTGTCCTGCACAGTCGTGATGCCGAGTTTCGTCGCCTTGGAGAAGAATTCGCGCAACTCGGACAGGGCTTCCGGGTCGCTTGGCATCTGCCCAAGCGTTCGTTCCAATTGCAGCACAGCGTATTCGCGGAGGACTCCCGTGAGCTTTCCATCCGCCGACCGCTCGTACCGTCCCCCCATGGGATCCCGCTGACTTTCAACGATGCCAACCTTCGCCAGAGCAGCGCTGTTCAAAATGGCGGCATGCCTAGTTGTGGTGAAGAGAATCACCGGATGATCGGGAGCGAGCCGGTCGAGGGCATCGCGCGCGATAGATGGATCATGAAAAATAATGGGTCCGATGTTGGCATAGATGAAGATCCCTTTCGGGGATCCGGCGGCAGCCTCCACGATGGCTTGCTTCAACTGGTTCCAGCTTGGGTCCTCGGTGTTCAAGTCCAAAAAGACTGTTCCAGCCGGATGGACTTCGATGTGTTGATCAGCGTTGTTGATACCGGGAATCACCGTCCTTCCGCCGAGATCGATCTGCTTGGTCCGGGGTCCCGCAAGGACCTTGATTGTTGTAGAATCGCCGCGAGCGACAATGCGTTCGCCGCGAATTGCGAGCGCCTGCACGTAAAGATCCGCAGGGTCGCTCGTAAAAATCTTGCCGTCAAAAAGAATGGTATCGGGCGCGACCTCCTGTGCCGACGCAGGGCCTGGGAGCACCATCGCGATGAGTAAGACGAAATACAACCGCTTCATCCACTCCTCCCTGTAGGACACCCCTTCAGAGGGTAGGCTCCAAATCTTGGTGACACTTGCGCACTACGCCGAAGGTCACATATTGCTTCCGATCAACCTACTTCCCTCTATCGAATTCATTGGGAAAGATCAAGTGCGCGATCTCGACCGGCCAATACAGGAATGTTCGGTTCAAAGTCCAAGCGGGCCTCCCCAGGGGTCCTAACTGGAAGACAACGCGTCGATGCCCTCGGGTTATGAGATAGAATGCAAGCTTGGGCGAGGCGCCGCAGTTAAGGCTGTGTTTCGAGACGTCGGGGAGGAAGCAATGCGAGTCCTCTTTGTGCATCCTAGCCCGTTGATGTACTCGGAGATTTATCTGCGTCTCGAGCCCCTGGGGCTCGAGCTTGTGGCAGAATCGGCGCGGCGGGCTGGCCACGACGTCCGGCTTCTTGATCTACAGGTCTTTCGCCACCGCGACTACTATCGCGCGATCGAAGATTTCAGGCCGGAAGCGGTAGGCTTTTCGCTGAATTACCTCGCGAACATACCCGAAGTTATCGATCTTTCGAAAGAAACAAAATTTCGCTGGCCGGCGTGCTTCGTCTTTGCCGGAGGCCATAGCGCGTCGTTCACGGCCCGCGAAATCCTGGAACATGCCAAGGGAGCAATCGACTGTGTTGTGCGAGGCGAAGGAGAGGATGTCACGCCGCGATTGCTCGAACAGACGTCGGACCTGGCACGGCTCAGTCATTTGCCCGGAATCATCACGCTGCAGGGTGAAGGGCCCGCTCCACGGTTGATCGAACGCCTCGACGCGATTCATCCGGCGCGTGACCTGATTGCTCGGCGGAAAAAATACTTCATCGGAGTTCTCGATCCCTGCGCCTCGATCGAGTTCACACGCGGTTGTCCGTGGGACTGCACGTTCTGTAGCGCGTGGACCTTCTATGGTCGCAATTACCGGCGGCTTAGCCCAGAGTTTGCGGCCGAAGACTTGGCAAGCATTCATGAGCCAGGCGTCTTCATCGTAGACGACGTCGCTTTCATCCAGCCGGAGCATGGCTTCGCGCTGGCACACGAAGTCGAGCGCCGCAACATCCACAAACAGTATTACTTGGAAACCCGTGGCGACGTGCTTCTGCGCAACAAAGAAGTGTTTCGTCAATGGAAACGCCTTGGGTTGAAGTACATGTTTCTGGGCATTGAGGCAATCGACGACGAGGGACTAAGAACGCATCGCAAGCGCATTACGATCAAGAAAAACCTTGAGGCGCTCGAGTGTGCTCGCTCGCTAGGCATCCACGCTGCAGTCAACATCATTGCCGACCCGGGTTGGGACGAGCGTCACTTCCAGGCGGTGCGCGAGTGGGCCCTGAGTGTGCCCGAGATCGTTCATCTTACGGTGAACACCCCTTATCCGGGCACCGAAACGTGGATGACCGAGTCACGCAATTTTACAACGAGTGACTATCGTTTGTTTGACGTGCAACATGCGGTCTTACCGACGAAACTGCCTCTCGATCAGTTTTACAAGGAACTGGTACGCACGCAGAGGGTTCTTAGCCAGAAGCACCTGGGGTTTAGCGTTTTTAAGGATACTTTTCTCCTCATGGCGAGCCTGCTCGCTCGCGGCCAGACAAATTTTGTGAAAATGCTTTGGAAGTTTTCAAGCGTCTACAACGCGAATCGACAGATGAGCGATCACCAGAAAGAAGTTAAGTATCCAATCTCGCTGCGATCAGAACAAGCGGCCAAACGCGTGGACACGAAACTGCTCTTCGTCCATGAGTCGGGAGAAGCTGTTTCCCTAGCTCACTCCACGGCCAAATCGGGTGGATCCTGACCGACCGGAAGCCCTTCTCGTCCGATGGGAACAGTCAATCGCGGGGTGGCTCCGGCTCTGCGTCCTCGATAAAGAACACTCCCACACCGTTCGGACCCTTGTTGCCTCGCGTTTCGCAATGCGTGACGGTGGCTCGCAAGGAGACCGTGCCCTGATCGTCGCTACCTTGGATTACGACGCGCAGTTCCGACTGTAATCGCGGCCTTTTACTCAAAAATAGGTAAGCGCCCTGAATGCTGACGTCGCGCACAGTCGCCTTTTCTTCAAACGGCGCCCCGTCCTCTGTACAGCCGCTCACAAATGCTGTAAAGCCTAGGCGTCGTCGCTGCCCGAGGCGACCCTCGGGCAGGACCAGGTTGGCGCCCCTCCCGTTGAGCGTAATGGACATTCCCTCCATCGCGGCCCACGTGGACGCAAATTCCTGCCGGGCCGCCAAAAGAAATCCATCCACGGTGGCGCTGGACGAGTCGGGGTCGTGATGGAACAGCACCAGGTTTTTCACCTTCGATTCCCGGGCGATCTTGACCCCTTCTAGCCAGCAAGAATGTCCCCATCCTTTGCGCGTCGAGGCCAACTGCTCGGGCGAGTACTGCGCATCGTAGATCAGCACGTCGGCTCCCTGCGCCAGTAGCCGCAGGTTGTCATCAAACTCTGGCGCCCCTGGCTCGTTATCGGTTGCATAAACGACCGAGCCCATCGGCGTATCCAATCGATAGCCGAGGCAGCCCTGGGGATGATTCAACCATGCCGTCCGAACGTGCGTTTCGTCAATCTCCCACCGGTCTCCGCCCGCCACCTCGCGGAAGGTTCGCTCCGCAGCCATCATGCTGAGATCAACAGGGAAGTACGGCTTGGCAAGCTGCGCTTCGAGCACCTGCCGTAGGCTGTTGCGGCCAACATACTTCGATTCGTAGCTGTAGAAGTGAAACCGGTTCTGCGCCTCGAAGAATGGATGAAAAAACGGGATGCCTTGGATATGATCCCAATGATAATGCGTGACGAGGACATGGGCCTCCATTCCCGTGTCGCCTCGCCATCTCGTCCCCCGGCCGTTCAGCGCGTGCAGGTAGTTCCCAAGCATGCGCAGGCCGGTTCCGCAATCGAAGATAAAGCGGACGCCCCCGGGAGTCGTAAGCTCCACACAGGACGTGTTGCCGCCATAGCGCCACGAATCGCGTTCGACGGTTGGCGTTGATCCTCGCACACCCCAGAAAACGACTTTGGTGAAATTTTGAGTCATCCCAAGCGAGACAGAGCCTTCCGGGAAACCCACCGACCAAGGTTAGCTTCATGGTAGGTGGCGCAAGCGAACGAAGTCAATCGCGTTTCCCCGCACGGCACCGTGAAACGCACGGCCCTTCCTGCTGGGCGGGCCCTCGCCCGGGACTGTTGCGACATACTCCTCTCCGGTAGAATCCCGAGGATGGGTATTCATGTTCATGGCCGTGCCGATCACCCTCATCCATCCAGCCATGTTCTGGGTGCCATGTTGGGCTTGGCTGTCGTAGCGACGTTTGTTCTCGTGCTCATCGAGCTTTTGGCTGGGTATGCGGCCCATTCGATGGCGCTGGTCAGCGACGCTGTGCACAATCTGACCGATGTGCCGACACTTGTGATCTCCTGGCTCGCTATGCGCTGGGCGTTGCGCCCTCCCACGCATGAAAAAACGTATGGGTATCACCGCTCTGGCATCCTCGCGGCGTTCGTCAATGCCATGCTACTCAGCGTGGCAGCTCTTTTCGTGATCGGCGGATCGATGGCGCGATTGCACAGCCCGGTGGAGGTTCGCGCGTCTCTGATGCTATGGGTGGCGGTTCTCGCTTTGGTGGTCAACGGAGGCATCACGCTTTCTGTTCATCGTGCACGCAGCGATCTGAATGTTCGCACCGTGTGGATTCACAACCTCGGCGATGCCCTGTCGAATATAGGCATCCTCGTTGGAGCCCTCCTCATCCGCTGGACGGGCGCGCAATGGATTGACGCCGCCATCGGAATTGCGATTGGAGGAATGGTCCTTTGGTCGGCGCAGAGAATTCTTCGCGAGAGTGGGCATATTCTCCTCGAAGGCCTACCGCGAGGGATGCGGCTTGAGAATGTCGTTTCCGCCGTTTTGGCCATCGAAGGCGCGCAGGAGGTCCACGACGTTCATATCTGGACCCTCGGCGGCGATCTTCACGCTCTCTCCTGTCACGTGCGGATCCCCGATATGCACATGGAAGAGAGCGAAAAAATTCTTACAAACATTCGGGAAGTTCTCGCGCGCGATTTTCACATCACCCACACGACCATTCAATTCGAGCGCGCGGGTCTGCCCGCCAAGACAGGATTGTACATGCCTGCTCCGGCCGGCCGATCAGCGAAATAGCGCTTTACACTGAGGCCCACGAACGCGCGGGGCTCGCTGACAACGCGGGCAGAAGTGACTGCTCCGGCCGGCGACAACCGTCCGCCGAATGCGGGCACCGCACCGGAAGCATTTCCGGCCTTGGCGCTGGTATACGCGGTGCCGTCGCTGAAATCCTCCCAGATTTCCGTCCGAATCGACATAATCGGCAATCGACGAGCCTCGCAATTCGATGGCTTCGCTGAGAACCGCATGCACGGCGCGGTACAGGCGGCGCAACTCGCTTCGTGTGAGCTTTGCGCCTAGCCGCATCGGATGAATGCGCGCTCTCCATAAACCTTCGTCGGCATAGATGTTCCCGATGCCGCGCAACACGTGCTGATTGAGCAGCAAACCCTTAATCCGGGCGCGCCGGTTCTTGAATAGCTCGATGAATTGGCCCTCGGACGTCTCCAGGGGATCGAGGCCCAGCGTAGCCAGGCTGTTTTCTTGCGCACCATGCGGCAGCAGTCCGATGCGACCAAAGCGACGAACATCGCTGTAGCGCAACTCGCGGCCATTATCCAGCGTGAAGAAAACGTGCGTGTGCGGCGAGATAGGCGCCCGGACATCGCACGTCACAAGACGGCCTGTCATGCCGAGATGAATGAGCAGCGAAAAGCCGCGTGCGCTTGGTTGGTAGGACTCAAGATCGAGCAAAAGAAACTTCCCGTGACGCCTGACCGCCACAAGTCGCGCGCCGGGGATCTGTTGTTCGATTGCGGTCGGATCGTCGATGAAATCCGTCTTAGCAAGGCGTACGCTTACGATGCGCCGCCCGGTCAGAGCAGCCCGAAGCCCCCTGGCAATCGTTTCAACTTCTGGAAGTTCCGGCATGAAAGCTTCGCAGTTCTCGGGCGAGGTTGCGGAAAGGCCCCTCCCGAGGCGCCATTGTACGCGAGTTTCGCCCCGAACCTGCGGGGTTCGAATCTAGGGCAAGGGAATACCAGGGGAGGCGACAATTCCCGCCATGCGGAGTATTTCGGCGTACTCCTCCTCGGTGAGCGGGCAGATGGTGAGCCGCGTGTTCTTGAGAAACTTGATCTTGCGAAGCAGCCGATTCTCGCGCAGTTCAGGAAGCTTTACCTGACGAGGGAGTCGTTCGATCGCGCGCAGGTCCATGACGAGTTTCTTGTCGTCAGGATGATCGGGGTCGGGGTATGGATCGCGCGTGACCTCAGCCAGCGCGTAGAGTGCGTGTTCGGGCCTGCCGTGGTAACAAAGCGCCCGGTCGCCCCTATGAATCTGCTTGAGCTGGCGAGCCGCATCGGGGCGGTTCCCGGTGTGACGCCACATCTCCTTGCCTTTTACGAACAGGGTGTCCCAGTGGTAGACGCGAGGGTCAACGCTTAGCAGCCAGCGCTTTGGTTTGTTCGGAGCCTGCGTCATCCGCTGAAGTGTCGCGCGAACTATACACGGAACGGCAGGCCAAGTGTGCAGAAATTTCCAGGAGGCCCTGAGAGATGCGGTCCATCAACCAGCGACAGCGAAACGACGCTTCTGGGCCAGTTTCAGCCGATATCTACAAAGATTTCATCGCCCCTTACCTCGACCGGATAGCGCTCGACTCCGATTCCGCCGTGCGGACTGACTTGACCCGTCGTGACATCAAATTGCCAGCCGTGCCACGGGCAGGTCACGATCTGGCCGTCCAGCTCGCCTTCGCCCAGCGGGCCTCCCTGGTGTGCGCATATTCCACTGATAGCAAAGAACTTGCCGCCGATGTTCGCCACCGCGACGGGCTTATCGCCGGCTTGCATCTCGCAGATTTTGCCTGACGGAATCTCACTTGTTTTTGCCACTCGGACATAGCCCATGCATCCGCTCCTCGGTCAATAGAATCCGCTGCAATGCTGCTGTTGCTGATGAGAGGTTCTAGCGAGAAGACACAAGCCTTCGAACGGCTATTCTCGGTCGCTGCCGGGCGTTGCGGCGCTCGATTGCGGCTCGACTTTCGCTAGTAGTTCGGCGAATTTCGCCTCACGGTCCTTCTGATCGTGGCCCTGATAAATCTCGGCGATTTGTGTCGCGTTCATCGAGCAAAACTTTGGCCCGCACATGGAGCAGAACTTGGCTTCCTTGTAGAAGTCGTCCGGCAACGTTTCGTCATGCATGGCTCGCGCCGTGTCCGGATCGAGAGCCAGCTGGAATTGCTTGTCCCAGTCAAACAAGAAGCGTGCGTAGCTGAGGGCGTCGTCCCGGTCGCGCGCGCCAGGGCGATGCCGCGCCACATCCGCGGCGTGAGCCGCAATTTTATACGCAATGACACCTTGGCGGACGTCCTCCGCGTTTGGCAGACCGAGGTGCTCTTTTGGCGTAACGTAGCAGAGCATCGACGCGCCATGCCAGCCAATCATCGCCGCTCCAATCGCACTCGTGATGTGGTCGTACCCTGGCGCGATGTCGGTCACCAGGGGCCCGAGCGTGTAGAAGGGCGCGTCATAACACAGCTCGTTTTCCTTCTTCACCTGCAGCTCAATCTGATCCATCGGAATGTGGCCCGGCCCTTCAATCATCACCTGAACATCGTATTCCCAGGCTTTCTTGGTCAGCTCGCCAAGCACGCGCAGTTCTGCGAACTGGGCGGTGTCGCTGGCGTCGGCCAGGCACCCAGGGCGCAAACCGTCCCCCAACGAAAAACTGACATCATGTTTCTGAAAAATCTTGCAGATAGCTTCGAAGTTTTCGTAAAGGAAATTCTGCGCCTTGTGGTAACTCATCCACTGCGCCAGCAGAGCGCCCCCACGGCTCACGATTCCTGTGATCCGGTTTCGCACCAGGGGCAGAAATTCGCGCAGCACACCGGCGTGGATCGTCATGTAATCGACGCCTTGTTCGGCCTGCTCCTCGATCACCTCCAACATCACGTTCAGGGTTAAGTCCTCGGCCCGCCGCACGCGAGAGATCGCTTCGTAAATCGGAACTGTTCCGATCGGCACTGGAGAGGCATCGATGATGGCCCTGCGAATGGCAGGGATGTCGCCGCCCGTGGAAAGGTCCATGACCGTGTCCGAACCGTAATGCACGGCGCGATGTAGCTTTTCAAGCTCTTGGCTGATGTTCGATGCGGTGGCAGAATTCCCGATGTTGGCGTTGATCTTGCAGCAAAAGGCCACACCGATTCCCATCGGTTCGAGGTTGCGGTGATGGATGTTGGCGGGGATGATCGCGCGGCCGCGCGCCACTTCACTACGCACGAATTCTGGAGAGAGTTTTTCCCGCTGGGCGACGTATCCCATCTCTTCGGTGATGACGCCCTGGCGCGCGTAGTGCATCTGGGAAAAATTCCGTGCTCCGCCGTTCACCGCTGCCAACCGATTCTCAATCCATCCGTCTCTGAGAGCCATGATCCCTCGCTACTGGATGCTCCACAGCCCACTTCGCCGCGCTCATTATCGCACCGCTACTCTCATGCGGCAACTCGGCGACCTTCGCCTCTGTTGACAGCACGGCCCAAGCGTGAAAGCCGCAGCGGGAACGACGGCGCCGCTCTGCCTAGGCACGATCCTACCCCACCCAGTCATATCGAGCGGGCTGGGTGGTTTCTAGCCTGTCACTGTTTTTCCTTCATCGCGTCGGTCGAAGGCAGCTTGAATCGTGTTTTGTCGGCGCCGCAAATCCGTGTCACAATGTTTCGATGGAAAAGAACATTGTCGCCCCCTGGTTGATCCTCGCCGCTGCCTTGGTCGCTCAGAATGCGCCGGCCCAGCAAACGCAGGCGCCTGCTGCGGGCGCTCCGTCATCGAAGACGCCAGCGGCGAAGACGACCCCTCAACCGGCAACGAAGAGTTCCACGGCGGCCTCGCCGGCTCTCACTACGGATCGAGAAAAGCAGAGCTATGCCTTGGGCATGAACATTGCCAGGGGCCTTAAGGGACAATTGGTTGATGTTGACCCCGCGGTGCTGACGCGCGCGATCAAGGATGTCCTGAGCGGCGCCAAGCCCCTGCTAACCGACGAAGAAGCTATGGACGAACTGAAGAAACTGCAGGCGGAAGTGCGCGACAAGCAGGAGGTGCAGCGAAAGGAGTTGGGAGACAAGAATCTGAAGGAGGGCCAGGAATTCTTGGCTGCCAATAAGACCAAACCGGGGGTGGTCACATTGCCGAGCGGCCTTCAGTACAAAATTCTGACGCAGGGCACGGGCCCGAAACCTAAAGCCAGCGAAACGGTTGTCTGCCAGTATCGCGGCACTCTGATCGACGGCACCGAATTCGATAGCTCCTACAAGCGCGGCCAGGCAGCGACGTTTCCGGTCAACCGAGTCATCCGAGGTTGGACCGAGGCGCTGGAGCTCATGCCGGTCGGATCGAAATGGCAGCTTTTCATTCCGTCAGATCTGGCCTATGGAGACCGTGGCGCAGGCAACTTGATCGGCCCGAATGCTACGCTGATCTTCGAAGTCGAGCTGATGTCGATCCAGGCTCCCAACTCTGCGCCGCCGCCCCAGAACGGCACCAAAACCAATCCCTAGGGTGCCGCTGCGCGCTTTGGCCAGCTGGCTTGGGCGTGCGGACAACAGTGCCTAAGTTGGAATGTTCAATTCTGTCGTGACAATCGGGGTCCGTTAGCCAACAGGAGATCCGAGCTGAATGAACAAGATCCCGCGCCGAAATGGCCTGCCATATTTCGGGATGGCGGTAGCGATTTCACTGAGTCTGTCGCACGGCCTGGCCTCGAGCGCGATCTCGGGCTTTGAAGCCGCCGCGCCCAAACCCGCTCTGGCGTCTGCGGCCCAGGACGTCCACTTCGAGCTCAGCAAAGACAAAGGCTATCGCTTTGAACGCGACGGGTGGGTCTATGTCCATCTGGAGGGTACGCCCTACGACGTCGGCTATCAGCACGGATACCTTCTCGCAACCGAGATCGCTGACGCCTTCGCCGCGATTCGGTTGGAAATGACGCACGACACGGGCCGCGACTGGAACTTCTTTCGCCGTGCTGCACATACGATGCTCTGGCCCAGGATCGATCCTGAATATCAGTTCGAGCTGAAAGGGATCGTCGACGGGCTGCACGCGAAAGACGCGAAGCTTGATCTCGACGACATTGTCGCCTTCAACGCATTCTCCGAGTTGCCCGATTACTACGTACCGTGGCTCAACACCCAGGCGCATCGGGCGATGCCGTCACCGAATCTGGAAGCCTTCGAGCATTGCAGCGCGTTCGTCGCCACCGGCAGCTGGACGAAGGATCACGGCATCGTGATGGCTCACAGCAACTGGACGACGTACATTGAGGGTGCTCGCTGGCGCATCATCTTCGACATCATTCCGCGAAGCGGCTATCGCATCTTGATGGATGGTTTTCCGGGCGTCATTGCGAGTGACGACGATTTCGGGGTGAACTCCTCGGGCTTGATGATCACCGAGACGACCATCGGGAATTTCCATGGCTGGGATCCGAACGGTAAGGCAGAATTCGTGCGGGCTCGCAAGGCTATGCAATACGCCGACTCGATCGACAGCTACATGAAAATCATGCTTGAGGGCAACAATGGTGGATACGCCAATGACTGGTTGTTAGGTGACCGCAAGACCGGTGAAATTGCTCGGTTCGAGCTCGGCCTTAAGCACACCAAGGTGTGGCGTACGTCAGACGGGTACTTTTCTGGCGCGAACTTTCCGACCGATCCGGACCTCATCAAGGAGGAAACCTCGTTTGATCCCAACGATCCAGCCAGTGGTCCCAATGCACGCCGCATCCGTTGGGACCAGCTGCTGAACGGAAACAAAGGGAAGATTGACAGCGCTTTGGCAGAGGCCTTTCTCGCGGACCACTATGACACGTTCGCCAAGAAGGAAGGCGCAAACCGCCGCACGCTCTGTGGGCACGGGGACATGCAGGCAGAAACATTGCCCGGCTCGTCGAGCCCACCGTTCGACCCGTATGGCGCGGTCCAGGGCAAGGTAATCGACAGTCGGATGGCTGCTTCGATGAGTTTCCTCGCTCGGATCGGTCACCCGTGCGGGATTCGTTTTGACGCCGCGAAGTTCCTGGCCAACCATCCGGAGTTCTCTTGGCAATCACCTGTGCTGCTCGACCTGGTGGCCGGTCCGTGGACCGAATTCCGAATCGGCGAGCATGTCACACTCGAGTGAGCGCTGGTTCGCCTGAATTAACTGTGTTCGACGCGAAGATTGTTGGTGACCGAGAAGACGTTCCGGACCTGGTTGGCTGCCATTGCGGCCAAGTTCCTGTCCATTTCGGATGCCACCACTCCCTCCAATGTGACGTGACCGCTCCTCACGATGATGTGAATCGGCTGCACACTCCGAATGCGGTAAATCTCAAATCCCGGAGCGCCGTAGATGGCGCGAAATTCGGCGCGGCGGATTTGGTCGTCCATCGGCAAGAGCGGAAGGACCTCGATCTGATTGTCGACCGACGTGACGCCCTCGATGCGCTTGACGGCAGCTGCCGCATCAGCCTTCAAGCTGGGCCGAACGACCTGACCCATTAATATGACCTGGTCGCCCCTGACCTGGTATTCCAAACTGTCGAAGAGCGAATAGAAGGGAAGCATAACCAATTGGTGCCGAACTTCATTGCTGAGCCATGCGGGATAGCCGGCCGAGTCGGGCGGCGGCGCCTGCCGGCCTGCGTCGGCTGTTCGAGCCATGGCGAGGAGTGCCAGGGAAAGTAGTAAAAGGCCGGGAACGAAACGTCTTGAGATCCACTGCCACACAAGACCCTCCATGATGAATAGAAGTGCAACGGCATCTGGTTGGATGCAGGATTCGCCCGGCGCGTTCACGGTCGCGGATTCTGCCGTTGCTGCCTGATACGCACCACGTCGCGCACCCCAACTGGCAATTACGGGGGGAAGATGTTACAAAAAAAGAGCTCGTCCCGGGGTGGGTCGTGGCAGATTCTTGCTCCGCAAAGGGATGTAAGGCCGGTGTGCCAACCGTACTCGCTGCGGAGCGGCTATGTGTGCTGCATTACACGCTTTTCATTGAACAGGAATGCGCCGAGATACGGCGGGAGACCGCACTCGGCAACGCCAGCCACGAACGACAGTTGGAATTCATCGAGAAAATAGCTAAACACGGAGACGCGCTGGTCCATGTCGCGACCGGCGGCTTCACAATGTCGGACGAAATCAAGGCACGCATTTTAAGCACGCTCCTGACGCTGATGAACTGCCGGGAAAATATGGACCGGGCGGCGATGCGACAGTCCGCCTTGCGCCGCTTTGTCGGCTAGCCAGCGACAGTTTCCTGATCGATCAGGCCCCGAGGTAACGAGCGTAGAGCGAGCGAGCGACCGCCGGATCCTTCGTGCCTTTGATGATGGCACGGCCGTCGGCAAAGACGGTCATTTCGTAGGGAGGCACGCGGAAGCGCAGAAGGAACTCGTTGTTACGAACGTCTTGGATGGAAGCCGACAGGAGTCGCTGACCCAAGTCGCCAAGGTTCAGCCGCCGGTTCCTTTCGTGAATTTGTACCGAGTCGCGGCCACACAGGGTGATGTGCGGCTGTACTTCCCCGGCAAGGTAGCGGAACTCGTGGTGCCCGCACGCTCGGCAGTCGGGATTGCGCGAAACACGAATGGACTGAAATTTCCCCGTCCACACGTTGCAGGACACAAGGCGCGCGTGGAGCGCTTCCCGTTTTCCAGCGAGGATTTTCAGTGCCTCGGCTGCTTCCAGCGACGCGGCGACACCGGCAGCAGAAGCCAGAACGCCCACGGTGTCGCAGGTGGCCTCGTTGCCGATGGCCGCTCGGTCGGCTTCCAGCAAGCAAGCGAGGCAGGCTGTTTTTCCCGGGAGGATCGTCATCGTCACCCCATAGCTTCCCACGGCTGCGCCGTATATCCAGGGGACCTTGCATGAAATCGCGGTGTCGTTGATGAGGAGCCGTGTTTCGAAATTGTCTGTGCCATCGAGAATCAGCGCGAATCCGCCGAGCAGTTCCTCGGCGTTGGCGGCTGTCAGGTCGGCGACGACGCCTTCGATGCGAACCGCGGAATTGATCGCGCTCAGATGGCGCTCGGCGGCGATAGCCTTGGGCAGAGCCTCGCGAGCGTCGGATTCGTCAAACAGCGTCTGGCGCTGCAGATTCGAATGCTCCACATAGTCGCGGTCAATGATGCGGAGGCGGCCGATTCCTGCACGCGCCATCAGACCCGCAACGACCGTGCCCAGCGCACCGCAGCCCACCAGCACGGCGTTCGCTGCCAGCAGTTCTTCCTGGCCCGTTTCTCCGATCCCAGCGAACAGAACCTGCCGCGAGTATCTTTCGCGATCCTCAGCTTTCATGGCTTCCGGTGGCTGACTCGCAACCATCATAGCGCCATTTCGCGCCGGGCAGGCAACGCGGCTGTGCTAACCTCTCCTCTTAACCTCTGGGGCGAATGAAATTCCCGCGCAAACCGAAAACATCCGCCCACGGCGAGTCACCGTGCCGCCGCGCAGTTCGCATGACCTTCGTGCTGGCCGCTATCCTTCTTCCTGTGTCCGGATCCTGGTGGGCGTCCGCCCAAGAGACTGGGGTGGAAGGCCAACCCGTGACAGAAGTTCGCGTGATCTACGAATCGGGACAAGTGGCCCGTGAGAAAATTCCCCCGCTTCCCCTCCGTGTTGGGAGCCCCTTTCAATTCACGGAGGAACGGGAAAGCCTGCGCGCCCTCTACCGCCTGGGCGACTATTCCGATATTCGTGTCTCGGCCGTGGCCGCTTCCGAAGGTGTGGAAGTCAACTTCATTGTCACACCCAATCTCTACAATAACGTGATTACGGTCGAGGGTTTAAAGCCGCCTCCCACTCCGGCGGCCGCTTTGGCTTCCCTGCACCTTAGTCTGGGATACCCATTTCGCGAGAGCGCCCTGCGGGACGGGATGGAACGCTTAAAGGAGGCTCTGCGCGACGACGGGTTTTATCAAGCCAAGGTTAGCTGGGCCCTGGAGCCTCACACCGATACCAGGCAGATGAACGTGGCTATCACCGTGTCTTCGGGGCCGCGCGCCCGTGCCGGCGACATCACTCTGGTGAACAAGACGCCTTATCCCGATGCGGAGTTGTTGCGTAAGTTGAAGATTTCAGCCAAAACGGAGATCACAACGGTTGGCCTTTCGCGTAACAATGAAAGGCTGAAGAAGTTTCTCGTGAACCAAGGTTATCTGGGCGCAAGCGGAGTGATCACTCGTGGAACTTACGATCCGGAATCGAACCGCGTACCTCTTACCATCGCGGTGACCGCTGAGGCTCGCGTGCGAGTCGAGATCGAGGGTGCGCATCTGAGCAAAAGCCAGCAACGCAAGCTAATCCCGATTTTCGAAGAAGGCGCCGTGGATGACGATCTGCTGCAAGAGGGCCGGCGGAACATCCGCGATTATCTGCAGAGCCAGGGGTATTTCGATGCCGAAGTCCAGGTCCAGTCGCGGCAGGACGACGCGCCAGGCGAGCGCGTTATCACCTACGACATCACGCGCGGAGACCGTTTCCGCCTGGCGGGGATCGCGTTCGACGGAAACAAGTATTTCGGGAGCAGCCTGCTCCTGCCCCGGCTTCAATTGCAGCCGGCATCGTTCGCGTCGCCAGGACGGTTCAGTCAGGCGCTTCTGCGCGGCGATATCGATTCGCTTCGGGGTCTCTATGTAGCGAATGGATTCAGCGACGTGCAGGTGAGTTCGTCAGTTGACGATCGCTACCGAAACAAGAAAGCCAATCTGTTCGTCACGTTTCATATTGTCGAGGGGGATCAAACGCGCGTCGCGAGCCTCAGCATCGATGGGAATCACGCTGTGGCAACGTCGGAGTTGCTCGGCGTCGTCGGTTCGACGCCCGGTCAGCCCTACTCCCCATCCACCGTGGCGCGTGACCGCAACAACATCCTGGCGATTTACTACAACGATGGCTATCCGGCTGCAGCGCTCAAAGAGGACGTGGTACCCGGCGAGGCGCCGAATACGGTCGAGGTCGTCTACCACATCAGCGAGGGCAATCGGGTAGAAGTCTCTGCCGTGTACCTCGCAGGGTACCAGTACACGCGCCGCGATGTCATTGCGCGCCAGGTGGCGATCGAGCCAGACGGCCCGTTGCGTGAGGGCGATGTTGCGAAGACTCAGCGCCAGCTCTACAACCTGGGCGTCTTTGATCGTGTGCAGGTTGCGCCGCAAGATCCCACGGGAACGGATCCGGACAAAGCGGTTGTGGTCGCGGTGAGCGAAGGGGGCCGTTACACGATCGGCTACGGCTTCGGGTTCGAAGTCCAGCGGATTTCCGGGGGCAGCACGAATCCCAACGGAACCACGATTGGCGCGAGCCCGCGCGGGATTTTTGAAATCGCGCGCAACAACATGTTCGGTCGCGCTCAGACGCTTTCCTTCAAGGCGCGAGCCAGCACGCTCGAGTATCGGTTTGCGCTCGGCTATACGGCAGACGATTTTCTCGCGAACAGAAAACTGAGCCTTCAATTGACGGGGTTCGCGGACAAAACGCAGGATGTCGATACATTTTCGTCCACGCGCTTTGAGGTGGGACTGCAGTTGGTGCAGAAGCTGTCTCCTTCAAGCTCCCTCCTCTACCGGTATTTCTATCGCCGTGTCAAGGCTTTCAACATTGCCAATACGATCAGCCCAGAACAAATCCCCCTGTTGAGTCAGCCTACCCTGGTTTCCGGATTCGGCATTACCTATGCTCGGGACCGACGGGACGATCCGGCCGACGCGAAGCATGGAACGTTCAATACCGTGGACCTCAGCGATGCGATTCCCAAGCTCGGGTCCGGCGCAGATTTCTTTCGAGGGTTTTTCCAGAATTCGTCGTTTTATTCCTTTGGCCGCGCTTTTGTTTTTGCGCGCTCGCTGCGTTTCGGCTTGGAGGTGCCTCTGGGTAGTACGGTGGGGGAGAGTACGGAGTTCAACCCAGAGCAGTGCATGGAGGAGACCGAGACGACGGCGACGGGCCAGGCTCCCGAAATTCCACTGCCCGAGCGGTTCTTCGCTGGCGGTGGCACATCGTTGCGCGGTTTCGGACTGAACCAGGCGGGCCCGCGCGACCCTTGCACGGGGTTTCCCATCGGCGGACAGGCCCTGCTTATCTTCAACCAGGAATTGCGGTTTCCCATGAGATTGCCCTTTGTCGGCAACCGCCTGGGAGGGACGGTGTTCTACGATGGAGGCAACGTGTATACGGATCTGAATCATATCTCGTTTGCGTGGAAACCGCCTTCGCTGACCGACTTGAACTATTTTTCGCACACAGTCGGTTTCGGACTTCGCTACCCAACGCCGGTGGGACCGGTGCGTGTGGACTTCGGCTTTCAGCTGAATCCGGCGTCGTACCAGGTATACAACACGGCAACTTCGACGATCCAAGCCTATCAAGTCCCCCATTTCGAGTTTTCATTCAATATCGGACCGATCTTCTAATGAGCCGCACTCTTCTCATGGTTCTCTTGCTTGGAACACTGTTGAACGCGGTGCCAAATGGCCCGCGGGGCCAAACGGGCTCCTCTTCCTCCACGAGCGCGATCTCATCCGCCAACGCGCGGGTGATCGACGGCTTGGCCGCACGAATCGAAGACGACATCATCACGGAAAGTGAAGTGCGAGAGCTCGCCGCGTTCCAGCTACTGGTGGACGGCCGAGCCAAACCGCGCCCGGAGTTGATTCGCGAATTGGCCGATCAATGGATCGCGAGCGGCGAGGCCCGGCTCGCCAACTATCCGTCACCCTCTGAAGAGGACGTCCGTCGTGCCTTCGACCAGCTCGCTGCGAAGTCTCCGTCACCGGAGGAATTTACCAAGCACTTGACTCAGGTGGGTCTTAGCGAGGCCGACGTCCGTCGGCTCCTGGCAAAGCAACTGTATCTTTCCCGCTTCCTCGATTACCGTTTCCGGGCAGCGGCGCAGGTGGATCAGAAACAAATCGAAGCGTATTACAACAGCGAATTGGTCCCCCAACTAGAATCGCAGGGTCAGCCGATACCGCCGCTCGAAGACGTGCAAGATTTAGTCCAAGAGGTGCTTGTTCAGCGAGCGATCAACGATCGCGCCACCGCGTGGCTGAACGAAACACGCACACGGCTTAAGATGGACGTGCTGCCCCAGGGAGCGCAACCGTGAAACCTCGGTGGATGCGCTGGGCCATGAGCGTGCTGGTGCTGCTTGCTTTGGCCGTGCTTGCTGTGTTCGTCGCCTACCAATCGAGTTTCCTCGAGAGATCGATTCGCGGCGTGCTCGTCTCCCGCATCGAACAGGGCACAGGAGCGCGCGTCGAAATCGGTGCTTTTCACCTGCATCTGTGGAGGTTGCATGCGGAGATCGACAATTTAACGCTGCACGGTCTGGAAGCTGCGGGCCAGCCGCCGCTGTTTCACGCCGATCGCGTGGAGGTAGGAATTCGCATCCTTTCATTTTTTCAGCGGAAGATTGCGCTCGACGAACTGGTCATCACGCGCCCGCAACTGGCGCTTCGGACAGACCGAGCCGGACACAGCAATGTGCCCGTGCCCCCGCGGCCGGCTCGGAACCTCCCGTGGCGCGCGACGCTGTTTGAGTTAAGCGTTGGCCGGCTCGCACTGGAGGATGGAAGCGCCTCCTATCATGACGCGCGCATCCCACTCTCGGTCGAAGGACGGAACTTTCAGTTTCTGCTGCACTACGATGCGCCGGCGAGCGGCCCTGATTCCTACGTCGGAAGCCTCGGCTGGCAACAGGTGGAGGTGGCAAGAAAGCGGGATCTGCCGTTTCCCTTCGATCTCGCCGCCAAATTCACGCTCCACCGCGATTCCTTTGCTCTGAACGAACTGGCGCTGACGGTCCTACATTCACACCTCAACGTGGAAGCCGAGCTGCCGAGCTTGGCACAATCGGACTGGGACTTACGATATCGGTTGCGGATTTCGTTAGCTGATGTCCGCAAAATACTGCGCGCGCCTTTAACGCCGGATGGCGATGCGGATTTTTCTGGCCAAGCCCACTACCGCTCAAACGCCTCGCTGCCTGGCGGCGAGTGGAGTGCGCGCGGCTACTTCTCCAGTCGCGACGTCGCCCTGCCGTATCGCTTTTATCACGAAAAAGGAATGGAGACATCCGGTGACTTTCAGGTAGCTCACCAGCAGCTGACGGTCCCCAATCTCAACGTGCGCGCCTTCGGAGCAACGCTGGACGGTCAACTCGAGCTGGATTTCAAGGGACTCCAATTTCGCACCAAAACGCGATTGCGTGGAGGGAGCCTCGCGCGACTGTTCAATGCACTGGACAATGACGAGCTCCCTGTGAACTCGCTTCATTGGGATGCTGTGGTGGACGTGGATTCGGTCAATACGTGGACTGCGGACTTCGAGAACTTTCGATCGACGGGGGAGACGCGCTGGTCGCCGCCGAGCGCGGCGGGCGCCGGAACGATTCCGGTGACGGCCCGACTCGATTACGACTACCGCAACGACCGAGAGATCGTTTCGATTTCCCAGGGCGAGATCGGAACGCCATCGGCTCACATCGCCATGCAAGGTACGCTTGGAGCCATGGATTCGGACATGGAGGTTGCCCTCACCGCCGATAATCTTCTCGAGTGGGATGACTTCATCAGCGCAATTCGCGGCCCCGAAGCTGGTTCCCATCGTGTTGGCGGCAAGCTCCTGTGGCGCGGCCGAATCGTCGGACCGCTTGTCGAGGCATCATTCGTCGGTCACGTCATCGCAACGAACCCGCAGTATGACAACCTCGTGTGGGACCACATGGACGGCGACATGGAGTATTCGCCGGATGGCCTTCTGTTGAAGAACACCGTGCTTCGACGAGCGAACACTTCTTCGAGAGTGAATCTTTGGCTCCAGTTTGCCGGTGATTGGGATTTTCTACCCTCCAGTGTCTGGACACTCGACGCACACGTCGAACGCGCGTCGGGTGATGATCTGCAGGTGCTGCTCGGTATCCCCTATCCGATCCAGGTCGATCTGGCCGGCGACGTTCATGGAAGCGGGACACGCGCCGCCCCCATCGTCGATGCCAACTTCGTTGCCGAGCATATCCTGGTCCGAGGCTTTAGCGCTGATCGTTTCGGCGGACAATTTCACTGGGAGCCCGACCTTCTCAAACTCTCCCATGCCCAACTGCGCGAAAGTTATGGCACTTTCGATGGCAACTTTCTGTATCGACCCGCTGAGCAATATGCGGAATTCACCCTCGCCGGCACGGGCATTGCTCTTGAACGCATTCGGCAGCTGCAGACGGCTTCGCTACCGATTGGAGGTCGCCTTGAATTCTCTGTTCGGGGGAGCGGGCCGCTCCGAGCACCCGTCGGCGAAGGCGATCTCAAGATCACAAATCTGGCCTTGGGAACAGAACCCGAGGGAGACTTTTTGGGCCACATCGAGTCGGATGGGACCGCCGCCCGCCTGAGACTTGGCTCAGAACCGGTGCGCGAGAGGCTTCAAGGGGATCTGAGGGTCCGACTGACGGGCGACGAGTCGATATCCGGCAGACTTTCCGTTCAGCAATTCAATCTCAATCCGCTCATTGCCGCGGGACTGCACCTTTCCCAGTTGACAGGCCAAGGAAGTGCCGATGCGGTGTTCACCCTCTCAGGCTCGCTGCGGCAACCGGACTCGATCGAGGTGAACGCCGATATCGCGCGAATTTCGTTCAACTATGAACTGGTCCAGCTCACGAACGATCAAGATATTCGATTGACGTATCACCGGAACGAAGTTCGCATCGAGCAGGCACGCCTGCATGGGCCGGACACCGATGTGCAGCTGAGTGGGTCGGCGCGCTTTGACCGTGATCGCCGGCTTGATTTCACGCTCTCTGGCGGCATGAACTTGCGCCTGATCACCGGGATCTTGCCGGAGCTGCACGCCAGCGGTCGAGCTGACGTCAATATCTCTGTGCAGGGGACCATGGCGTCTCCACGTGTGACCGGGAAGGCGAGCGTACGAGATGCCTCGGCGAACTACGAAGAGTTTCCCCTGGGACTCAGCCACGTGACCGGAGGCCTCGTGTTTGATAAGAGCCGGCTGCTTTTCGATGGGGTGACGGCGGAGGCAGGCGGCGGACAACTGACGCTGAGCGGCAGCGTCGATTACGGTGAGAGCTCGGTGCGGTACCGGGTGGCGGCGACGACCTCGACCGTTCGCATTCGGTATCCCGCAGGCCTGAGCTGGCTAGCTGGCGGCACCATCGAGCTTTCCGGCGCAAGCACCAGCGCTTTGATCAGTGGGCACGTTCAAGTGCAACGCGTGCTTTTCGGCCAGGGCGTAGACGTGGCTTCGTTCTTTGCTTCAGGGGGCAACGTTGCTCCCAGTGCACCATCGACTTCGCCTTTCCTGCAGAATCTCGCCTTCGATGTCGAGGGCCTGACCGCTCCCGGCGCGCGGATCGAATGGTCTGGGGCACATGTGGAAATCGACGGGAATGTTCGTCTCCGCGGCACTTGGGACCGACCTGTGCTCCTCGGAGATATTCACCTGCTGGGCGGGGAAATGCCGTTCCGCGGCAACACGTTTGAACTCACCCGCGGTGACATCAACTTTGCGAATCCCTTCCGGCTGGATCCCGTACTCAACATTGAGGCTACCTCGACCATCAACCAGTATCAGGTCACGATCGATTTTTCCGGCCCTTCGAGCCATCTCTCTCTGAATTACCGCTCCGATCCGCCGCTTCCCGATACCGACATCGTCGCGCTGTTGGCGCTCGGTAGCCCGGGCGAGGAGTCTGGCCTGCGGTCCGAGCCCGGAGCCGCTCAGAACTACGGCGCCACGGCGTTGCTCTCGGAAGCCATCTCGAGCGGTGTCGGGGGGCGAATCGAGCATCTGTTCGGCATCAGTTCGTTCCGGGTGGACCCGTTTGTGGCCGGCACCGCCACCGAGTCGAACGCCGCGGCGCGCGTCACGATCCAGGAGCAGCTTACGCGGGATATTTCGATTACCTACTCGACCAACGCCTCAACGAACCAGTATCAGTTGATTCAAGTCAACTACGCCCTTAAACCCGGGCTTTCTGTGCAGTTCTTGCGGGATATCAACGGCACGTACGGAATGGACATTAAGTGGGTGAAGCGTTACCAATGATTCGCTTGGCGGGCGCTCACTTGGGCATAACGAAGAGCGATTCGGGCGAAAGCTCGACGTGCCACGGCAGCGGGCGAGCGGAGAACTTTTCCCACTTCTGCTTGAATACCTCGGCTTGCAAGTCGTGGCCGCCCGATTCGTCGGGCGGCTTGTGCAGCCGAAGGTAGAGCGTGATCCGAAAGGGTGTTTCGGACGTGCTCACGAGCCAACAGGGGAAAACGTTTTCCGCCCCAGGGTCACGATCGGAATATTCGGTGAAATCGATGTGATGGGCGCGAATCCCGATGTGCCCAACCGATGGTGGCACCGCTTGGGCTAGGCGCAACCGGCAGCCCCAGTCGACGGCCTCCACACTGCGGTCTGAGACGGCTCGTGCCTGTGAAATGTTCTTGCAGCCTGTGAGCAGCGCGACTTCCACGCTCGGTGGTCGTCGAAAGATCTCTTCCCGAGGCCCCATGGCTGCAATGCGACCGCGCGAAAGCACGAGCAACCGTGCGCTTAGCCGGTAGGCTTCCTCGATGTTGTGTGTCACCAGCAGCGCCGGACCGCGGTAGCTGAGAAAAGTTTCCTGTAGCTGCGCCTCCATTTGGCTGCGCAAGTGCGTGTCGAGAGCGGAAAGGGGTTCATCGAGCAATAGAGCTTCCGGTTCAGAAGCCAGCGCGCGGGCCAAGGCCACGCGCTGCTGTTCGCCGCCGGAAAGCTGACGTGGGTAGCGGGGTTCAAGCTCAGCCGCATGTACCTGGTTCAACATGAAGCGCACCCGCCGATCGCGCTCGGCTCGGGGCAGCTGTCCCAGGCCGAACCCGACGTTCTCAGCCACCGATTGGTGAGGGAAAAGGGCGTAGTGCTGAAAGAGCATTCCGACGCGGCGCCGACGCGCCGGAACTCGCACATCGTGTTCCGTATCGAGCAGCGTGTGGTTGCCGAGGACGATCCGGCCGTGAGTGGGATCTTCCAACCCCGCTATACATCGCAGCAACATCGTTTTTCCGGATCCGGACGGCCCGAGGATTCCGAGCGGGACGTCATCGGCCGCAAAGGAAAGATCCAGCGTAAAGCCGGCCAGCCGTTTCTCGATGTCAACTTGGAGTGCCATCTCAGCGTCGGGCCCACCGCGCAGGCCCGCGCGCGTGCGTCCAGTAATAGAGACCACTCAGCAGTGCGAGCGAAATGACCACATCGGCCGCGCACCATGTGACGGCGCTGCGCATGTCGTCGGCCTCCACCGCAAAATAGATGGCGATCGGAATCGTCGCTGTCCTCCCCGGGATGTTTCCGGCAAGCATCAGGGTGGCCCCGAATTCACCAAGGGCCCGGGCGAAGGAAAGAATCGCCCCGGCCAGCACGCCGGGCCATGCCAGCGGCAAAGCGATTCTTCGGAAAATGCGCCATTCCGAAGCACCCAGCGTGCGCGCCGCCTCAAGAAAACGCGAGTCAATCTGCTCGAGGGCTGCACGCGCAGTGAGATACATGAGCGGGAAGGCTACGACGGCTGCTGCGATCACCGTGGCAGGCCAGGAAAAGATCACCGTAGCCCCTATCTTTAGCAGCAGTCGTCCGAATGGGCCGGTGCGCCCGAAAAGCAGCAGCAGGAAAAACCCCACAACCGTGGGTGGCAGGACCAAAGGGAGAAGGCAAGCTCCGTCGACCAGGGCCACCATGGGCCCCTTGTGCCGTTCGCGCCAAGCGGCCGCAGCAAGCCCGGTCGCGAGAGTGATCAGGGTCGCCGTTACGCTGGTTTTAAGAGATATCCAAAGCGGAGACCAATCACTTGCTTCCAGCGGGGCCATGGGCCCTGGATTATAGCTAGCTCATGATGGTTTCGTTCGCGATTTTCTGGTCCAGTCCACAGCGTCTTACTTCGAAGGTGCACTGGGTGGAGGCTTCGGAGTTGAGCTGGGCGTCGGCGTCGGAGCGGCCGGCGGCACGGCTTTGTTGCCGGGTTCGGGCTGCTCATTTTCCGGAGGGAGGACCTGCTTCAATTCCGGGTATTCCTCGACCATTTCCCGCAGTACCTTCATAGCCGACGCCTGTTCGATTTGCACCCCCGCCATCTGCGACTGTTGTACGACCTCTGGAAGTGCCTTCACCACCCGCTGGCCGAGGGGCGATTCGTAGAACTGAATTAAGCTCTGGATATCTTCCATTGAGAAAGCTTTGGCATAGATTGGTACCATGGCATCGGTTACTGCGCTCGCTGGAGAGGTTGCTGAAAACTTCCGGTTGAATGTTGCCATAAACGCGTCGACCTTCTCAGGCCCAATAGCACGGCCTACCCCATCGTGGACCTGTCCCTTAAGATAGGTCGCGATATTGTCGCCCAGTTTCGAGGTCTCGGTGATGTCCATCAAGTGACGGATCGCGGCGTCCTTTGCAGGATCAACCTTTTCAGGAGTCGACGCGTGGGCAGCGCCTACCGACGGATCAGTCACTCCGGGCTGGTGTTGCACCGGTTTCGGTGGTGCGCCCGCCGTTGGCGCTTGCGTCAGCGCGGGTCGGGCGGAGCAAAGCACTGCGAATATGACCCAAAAGAATCTCATGCAAATCTCCTATAGGCCGGCGTTGCGAGAAACACTCATCATATCGAAGCCGAAGTCCAACGTCACGGCCGTTGCGGGACCTTGCCGCGCTGGAAACCTCATCGAGCGGCCCCGGTGGTCCGGCTCGACAGACCGTGGTAGTTTCGATCGGGAACATGTTCATTCCCACAGTCCATTTCGCAACAACGGCGATGTTTCTAGTTAGGCCCGTTGAGAGCTGGTCGTTCCGTTCCCGAGCCCACTATGAAGCGGCGCGCCGCAACATGGTTGCTCGCCGGTTTCGCACAGGCGGGCGGCCGTGCCTGAAGCGTGCCTGCCGGCTCATCCCGTGGCGTGGCCTGGTCGATACCCAACCCGCCGTTCCTGGCGTCGGCATCGAATGAATCCAGATCTTTCGATCGTGATTCCCGCATACAACGAGGAGCAGCGCCTGGGCAAAGCACTTGAGCATATCTCGGACTACTTCCGAGGCAGGGAAGGGATCGAAATCGTTGTGGTGGATGACGGTTCAACGGACGAAACGGTGCGAGTCGCCAACGAATGGGCGCGGAAGATTCCTTCGATACGTCTTCTTTCGAACGGGCAAAATCGCGGGAAAGGCTATAGCGTGCGCCACGGCATGGCCGAAGCCCGCGGCCGCATCACACTTTTCACCGATGCGGACCTTTCCGCCCCTATTCCGGAATCGGAAAAGCTCTTTGCCGCCCTCGAGGCGGGTCACGATGTTGCCATCGGATCGCGGGCCATCGACCGCTCTCTCATCGCGGTGCACCAGTCAAGATTGCGCGAGATTGCAGGGATTGTTTTCAACGGACTGGTGCGGCTTGCGACTGGTTTGCCGTTCCAGGACACGCAGTGCGGCTTCAAGGCGTTTGTACGCGAGCCCTGCCGAATCGTCTTCGAGCAGCAGCGGATCGAGCGCTTCGGTTTTGATCCCGAAGTGCTGTTCCTCGCTAAGCGCCACGGTCTGCGCATCGCCGAAATACCGGTCCGTTGGGCTCACGATCCGGCTACCAAGGTCGATGTGTTGCGTGACAGCCTGCTGATGATCGCCGAGCTGATCTACATTCGTTGGAACTGGCTACTGGGCCGTTATCCGCTCCGCGGGGCGCAATGAATGAAACTGCCGCTTGGCGCCGGGTGGCAGCAAGCAGCCACCCTCGGTAGGTGTTGCGAATCGTTAGCCAGGTGCACTGTGCACACCGGCCTGCCAGGAGTTCATTGCTGCCATGGAAACTTTGCTATGCAAAGTACTTGACAGCTCTGGATGGTCTGCTATTCTCACTCGGTATGGCCTCTTTCAAGTTTCGCGACCGCGATCACCATCCGGTTGCTATCGACGACCGTGCCCGCGACAACATTCGATTTATTCGCGAAACGATGGAGCGTGCCGGATCGTTTACCGCCGTGCCGGGCTGGGGCGGCATCGCTATGGGAATTACCGCGGTCGGCGCGGCCGTGATTGCTTCGCGGCAAACGTCTCCGTTTACATGGCTGCTGACGTGGGTTTGCGAGGCGGCGGTCGCCGTAGCCGTCGCTGTTTGGACCACCTACGCCAAGGCGCGCGAAGCAGGAACGACGCTGCTTTCTGGCCCTGGTCGTCGATTCGTCTATAGCTTTGCGCCGCCCTTGTTGGTCGGCGTGTTGATGACCTTTCTGCTTGTGCGCATCGGGTCGTTTGCCTCCGTGCCTGGAGTCTGGCTTTTGCTCTACGGAACCGCCGTGGTCACCGGCGGCGCCTTTTCGATTCGCATTGTGCCTCTGATGGGGCTTTGCTTTATGGTCTTGGGTGCGGTCGCTCTTTTCTGCTCGGCCAGCTGGGGCAATGCGTTGCTGGGCGTCGGATTCGGCGGATTGCATCTGATTTTCGGCGCTGTCATTGCGAGGCAGTATGGCGGCTAAGTCAGGAATCGCTCGCGTCTCGCGTGAGGAGCGGGCAAAACGAATGGTATCCGGCGCGGCAGGGATCAACGAGGCAGCGGCCAATCTCGACCGCGTGATTCACGAGCGTACGCGGCTGGCCATCGTGAGCGCGCTTGCCGTGAATGCGTCGTTGACCTTCAACGAACTCAAAGAGCTGCTGCGTGTGACCGACGGCAATCTCAGTGTTCACGCCCGCAAGCTCGAAGATGCTGGGTATATCGGCTGCACGAAATCGTTCTCCGGTCGCCTGCCGAAAACTCAATACCGACTGCTGCTTGCGGGCCGGCGCGCGCTGGAAAAGTATTTGGACCACATGGAAGCCCTCATCCGAGCCACGCGGGAAGGGTAGAGGGCCTTTTCCCCGAGGAAGAACATGGGCAATAGCGCTGCACGAGTCATTCCTGCTCCGAAGATTCACGTGGCAATCCTGATGGACGGTAACGGTCGCTGGGCCGCCTCGCGCGGCCTCCCGCGCTCGGAGGGTCACCGTGCCGGCGTCGCGGCGGTTCGTCGCGTCGTCCGCGCCGCCCCGCAGCTGGGTATCGGCACGCTCACGCTATACGCCTTCTCTTCCGACAATTGGGAGCGCCCGGCGGCCGAGGTGACTTCGTTGCTGACCTTGCTGGAAGACTACCTTCGTGCCGATGCCTCTGAATGCGCGGCCAAAGGTGTCCGTCTGCGCGTCATCGGGCGTCGCGACCGCCTCCCCAGGTGTCTTGTGGAGGCCATTGAGTCGGCCGAACGGCAGACCGCCGCGGGCCGCACCATCGATCTGCGCATCGCGTTGGATTACTCTTCGCGTGACGCCATCCTTCGCGCCTCCTGCTGGATGCTGTCGAGCCTTGAAGTATCAGGCCGGGAATTCGCGCGGCGCCTTGGACAGGTGACAAACGGCGGCGGGGCTGCACCCGATGTCGACCTTTTGATTCGCACCGGTGGCGAACAGAGGCTGAGCGATTTCATGCTCTGGGAGTCAGCCTACGCTGAGCTTCATTTCACGCCGCGCATGTGGCCCGAATTCGACGTTTCTGACCTGGAAATGGCGGTCGAGGACTACTTTGGACGGGAACGTCGCTTTGGGCGTTTGCCCGACGCCGCTGCCGCAAGCTGACCGGCCACGGCACCCTCGCCGGATCTACCTGTCCTGCTCGCGCTGGCGCGCCATCTCAAAGGCTCGCAAAATCACCTGTGCGGTGGCCTCAGCCAGTGAATATCTTCCAAGCTCCTCCGGCAGGGCCCATGCCACCTCGGCGGCATCGCTCCCTGCACAGGCCTCTCCTCGAAGAGCTTCGCAAAGATAATCGAGGACGACAAAGTGGTGTCTGGCTTTTCCGCTGCCGTCCAGACCGATACGCTCAAATACCTCCACCAGTTCGAGCACCCTCACCTCGATGGCCGTTTCCTCAAACAGTTCGCGGCGCACTCCTTCCCGCAACGTTTCTCCTACCTGAAGAAGCCCACCCGGAATCGACCACTGATCTTGGAGCGGCGGGCTGCCGCGTCGTATGAGCAGAACGCGCCCGTCGGAAATTACGATCCCGCCCACTCCGACGAGCGGCCGGTCTGGGAACTCGCGGCGTTCGTTCATCCTGTACGTGAACCTCCACACCAAAGCTTGACACGAGCGTTATATAATACGCCCGTCTGCTGCCAGTTCGCGCTAGGAGGAACGATTGCCGTGACCAGGTGCCCGGAGTGCGACGCCGAAATCGACCTGGACGAAGATGAAGTCGAGGAAGGCGAAATCCTGACCTGCCCGGAGTGCGACACGGAACTCGAAGTGACGCAAACTCACCCCGTTCACCTCATCGCTCTGTCCGATGACGAGGAGGAGGCCGGTGAGGAAGAGGACGATGAGGGGGCCGAGGAGGATGAGGAGGAAGAGGAGTCCGGGTACGGCGAGGACGAGGATGAAAGATGACTTTACCAATGGGCCTTTCGGCCTTTTTCGGTCCTCCCTGCCAGAGTCCCGCTCGCGTAGCCCGTTTTTCTCAAATCATCCTGCTCAGTTCGCTGGCGATCTCACTCGCCGTACCCGCACGCGCGCAGGAGGGCAAAGGCGAAGCCCAGCTTCGCACCGTTCACGGTACGGTGATCGATAAGGACGACAATCCGGTCGCTTCCAGTGTGGTGTATCTTTTGAACGTAAAGACGCAGTCGATCATCACACGCATCACGGACGGCTCCGGAGCGTATCGCTTCAGTGGCCTAGACCCCAATGTGGACTACGAAGTCCACGCCGAGCACAACGACCTAACGTCTTCGACCCGGACGGTCTCAAGCTTTGATACCCGCCGCGACATCGAAGTCGTCTTGAAGCTTTCGCGGAAGAAATCGGGGCAGTAGGGTTGTGGGACAGCCGATGGAGATCACGCGAGGCCGGCGTCTAGGGCAGGGAAAAAACAAACACCGAATTCCCGGCTGCGACCTCGACATACTGTTTTCCGTCCACTGCGTACGTAATCGGATTGGCCCGCACGGAATTCCCAAGCGGCACGTGCCATAGAGGGCTTCCCTTCGTGGCATCGAGCGCGAAGAAATTGCCTTCCGCATCGGCGCAAAAGACGAGATTGCCCGCAGTCACGAGCGTGCCCGTCCAGGAATCTCCTACCATCTTGAACTGCCACCTCACATCTCCCGTGGTTGCTTCGAGAGCACGAACAGCGCTGTAGGCATCATCTCCTCCTACCACCTTTTGCCCGCCGCCTCCACCGATGTCGGCCGGATTGTGGGGATCCATCTGTGGGTGGCCCTTGAAGTAATAGGCGCCTTGCTCGCGCGTGTTGACGTAGAACAGCCCCGTCAAGGGGCTGTAGGAGGAACTGGTCCAGTTGACGCTGCCGGTGATGCTCGGATATAGAAGGGTGCCCTGCGAGGTGGGATCGATATTCGGCAGCTCGATTGGTCGTCCTTGGCCATCGAGTCCTTTGGCCCAAGTCTGTTTCGCATATGCTTTGCCAGCCAAAAACTGCCCGGTTTCGCGGTCCAGCACATAGTAGAACGCATTGCGGTTTGCCTGCGCCACGATTTTCCGCTTCTTACCATCGATCACGGCGTCAAATAGAATCGGCGGTTCCGATGCGTCCCAATCGTGCGTTTCGTGAGGGGAGAACTGGAAATACCACTTCATTTTCCCGGTGTCGGCATCGATGGCGAGCAACGAGCAAGAATACAGATTGTCGCCCTTGCGGGCATCTCCATTCCAATCGGGAGCAGGGTTGCCCGTACCCCAGTAGATCGTGTTCAGTTCCGGATCGTAGGAGCCCGTGTTCCACGTGGTCGCGCCGCCGTACTTCCAGCTCTCGTTCCCCCAGGTTTCGACTCCTGGCTCACCCGCGGTTGGAATCGTATAGAGTCGCCACAGGCGCTTGCCGTCAGCCGCGTCGTAGGCATCAATATAACCGCGCAGCCCGCCCTCGCCGCCACCCATTCCAACGATAATTTTCCCATTGATCGCAAGCGGCGCTTGCGTGATTGCGACGGCATCCTCATTCTTCCCGATCTCGACGCTCCAGCGTTGGGAGCCCGTCTTCCGATCGAGTGCAACCAGGTGGGCGTCGATGGTCGCCACGTAGACCGTATCGCCGAGGATCGCCACGCCGCGGTTGGTGGGGAACAGGCCAATCGTCAACAGGTTCTTCGGCAGGCGCGCTGTCCACCTCCAGATGGGCCGTCCGGTGCGCACGTCAAGGGCCGTCACGGTCGTGGGTGGTTCGGTTACATACATCATTCCGTCCACCACGATCGGCGAGGATTCGAAAATCCCTGACTGCCGCAGTTGGTAGACCCACTGCAGCTTCAGGGTGCTCACGTTTTCGACATGAATCTGCTTGAGTTCAGAAAAACGCCACGAAGCGTAGTTCCCGCCATAGGTGAGCCAGTCGTTTGCGTGGCTCCCCGAGTGCAGAATTTCATCGTAGGTCACACCCTGCGCTGCCAAGCGGCCGCAGGTTTCCCCTAGCAGCGCCAACAGCAGAAAAAATGCGACCAACTTGGTCACTCTCATTGTCCACCCCCGAGACTGGCCAGGTAGGCCACTAAATCGTTCAGCTCGGCGTCGCTAAGCTTTCCTTGGAAGCTCGGCATGAAACTTTTTCCGGGCAGTTCTTCGACCTTCTCGGCGCTCAGTTTTTCGATCGAGTGAATCTCGCCTTTTTGATCGCGCAATTGAATCGAAAAAGAGTCCTCATCCACGCGCATGCCTTCCACCTGTTTGCCATCCTTCAGCGTGACGCGGTACATCTCATAGGCATGATACGCCGCGCGCTCCGACAAGCCGGCGGTGTCGAGGGGCAGATTCGCGCCGGGGTCAAGCACCTCGTCGCGCAGGACCGAGGCGGCCCGTTGCGCTCCAATGGTCGTCAAATCGGGGCCGGAATCGCCGCCCACGCCTGAAATGGTGTGGCACTTTGCGCAACCATTCGCGGCGTATGTTTGCTTGCCCCTTTGCGGGTCACCAACCACCATGCCTTCTCCGTGGTGACCAAGCGAGCTGACATAATCCACGATCTCCCAGAGCGTATCTTCACCTAACGACGCGAAGCTCGGCATCCCGGAGCCTATGACGCCGGCGGCGATCGTCGTGTACAGGCGCTCCGGCCCCATGGTCTGAGCCGCGTTTTGAATGTTCGGGCCATTCGCTCCGCTGCCGTCGATGCCATGGCAATTCGCGCACGTCCCCTGAAACAGATCCTTTCCCTTGGCCACGCTTTCCGGCGTCGTCGGCGGGTGCGGCTTGTGGGGTGGTGCCACCGGCGGTCCGAGCTGAGCCATGACCCCGGGCGGCGCCCCGACCAAAAAGCTAACCAGCCCAAGAGCGACAGCCCATAGCAGTCGATCGGAATTCATCGAGTTCCCCCCTCGTTCATGATGCCCTTACGCTTTCACGTCTGGTATTTCGCATGGAGTGCGAACAATCTTATACTCCCATTTTTTAGAGAGGCCCTCACTTCGTTTTTGACGGCAGCTAGGTAACAATGGGCATGACTCTGTGTCAAGATCGGCTGCTCGACGCGAGTTTTCCGATGGAAGGGAAGGCGCACCGCTTGACGTCGCCATCGATCTTCGCAAGAACGTGCTTGCTGCTGGCTGGTCTATCTTTGTTTGCATGGGTTGTACTGAGTCGCTCTGTCGCAGCCGACGATCCGCGCGATTCCGATCTCGAAAACCGAGTTCAAACGCTTCTCTCGAGCATGAGTTTGCAGGAAAAAATCGATCTCCTCGGGGGTGTCGATGGTTATTTCACCCGCGACTTGCCTCGCTTGGGGCTGCCGCGCCTGAAGATGGCGGATGGGCCCATGGGCGTCCGCAACTTCGGTCCTGCGACTGCGATGCCTGGCGGCATCAACCTTGCGGCCACTTGGGACGCACCTCTGGCTCGGCGCGTCGGCGAACAGATTGGGCGCGACGCGAGGGCCAAGGGGGTCTATTTTCTTTTGGGACCAGGCGTCAATATCTATCGGGCACCGATGAATGGCCGAAACTTCGAGTATTTCGGCGAGGACCCGTACTTGGCTTCCCGGATCGCCGTCGCATACATCGAAGGAGTGCAGAGCCAGGGAGTCAGCGCTACCGTGAAACATTTCATGGGCAACAATTCAGAATTTGCCCGGCACGTGATCAATGACCTCATTGACGAGCGCACGATGCGTGAGATCTACCTTCCCGCTTTCGAGGCGGCTGTGAAGGAAGCCCATGTCGGTGCCGTGATGGACTCCTACAACCTCATCAACGGCGCGCACGCGACCCAGAATTCGTTCCTAAACTCCGACGTTTTGAAAAAGGAGTGGGGTTTTCCTGGCGTGCTGATGTCCGATTGGTTCTCTACCTACGATGGAATCGCCGCAGCGAATGCCGGTCTCGATCTGGAAATGCCGATCGGCCTCTTTATGAGCCGCGAACGCCTTGTTCCTGCCGTCGAGGATGGAAGGGTCTCTGCCGCCACGATCGACGATAAGGTTCGCCGCATTCTTCGCCTTGCGATCGAATCACGCTGGCTAGAGCGGGATCAGACCGATCTTGCGATTCCGAGCTACAACGTGCAAGGAGGTCAGGTTGCACGGGAAGCCGCGCGGGAAGGAATGGTTCTGTTGAAAAACGATCACAACCTGCTGCCACTCGATAAGGCGAGTATCAAGTCGATCGCGGTGATGGGACCCGGGGCGTATCCGGCTGTTCCCGTGGGCGGCGGTAGCGCCGGCGTGCGGCCCTTTTCCGCCGTCAGCTTTCTGGAAGGCATGGCAAACGAACTCGGCGCGTCGGTGCCTGTCTACTACGATCCTGGCGTTCCCGAACTCAGCGAACTGGCTCAGAACACTGCCTTCTCAACGATGGAATCCGGCGGCAGCCCTGGACTGCTTGCGGAATATTTTTCGAACGAGAATTTGCAAGGCGAGCCCATCAAACACGAAACCGATCTCCACATCAATTTCGGTGCTGGCGGAAGTGGCGATTTGGGCTACAACCCCTCCATCCTTCCAACGGGATCGGTCCGCTGGACCGGCTACTATCAGCCTTCGGGCGAGGGCGTCTACGATTTCTTCGCTGCCAGCACCGGTGAAGCGGGCGGATACTACCGCGTCTCTGTCGATGACAAAGTCATTCTCGACAACTGGGCTGAGGCGCGAGCACTGGTTGGCCTGGCTGCGATGCCGCTTGCCGCCGGTGCGCACAAAGTTGTCGTCGAGCATCACGGCAGGGCAGGTTTTCTCGGAACCAGATTCCGATTCGGAATCGTGCGCCAAGGCACCTACGTGAATGCGAGAGCCGAAAAAATCGCCTCAGCCGCCGATGCGGTTATTGTAGCAGTCGGCTTCAATCCGGAATCGGAGAGCGAGGGCGCCGACCGCACATTTGGCTTGCCGCCGGGCCAAAACGAACTGATCGAGAAGATAGCCTCGCTCAATCATCACACCATCGTAGTCGTGACTTCCGGAGGAGGCATCGATATGCAAGACTGGATCGATCGCATCCCGGCGCTGCTAGAGACCTGGTATCCGGGCGAGCAAGGGGGCAACGCGCTAGCCGAGATTCTGTTCGGTGATCGAAATCCCTCTGGCCGCTTGCCCGTGACGTTTGAGCGTCGGTGGGAAGACAACCCGGTGCACGGCAACTATTATCCCGCGCCCGGCACCGAGCAAGTCGCGTACCAAGAAGGGGTGTTCGTCGGCTACCGTGGCTATGAACACGGCGGTAGCAAACCGCTGTTTCCTTTCGGCTACGGGCTATCGTATACGACCTTTCGCTACCAGAATCTTTCCGTTCGCTCGGTCGTGAGCCCAAAGGGACTCGCCTATGAGGTGTCGTTTGACGTCACAAACACCGGCCGCCGCGAGGGCGCCGACGTTGCCGAAGTCTATGTCGGCCAAACTCAGCCTCAGGTTCCACGGCCCGAGAAAGAGTTAAAGGGCTTTGCGCGGGTCAATCTGCTGGCGGGCGAAAGCAGAAGGGTTCAAATCCTGCTCGACAGCCGAGCGTTTTCCTATTACGACACGGCCAGCCATCAGTGGCGCGTGGACCCGGGAACCTTCACTATCTTCGTGGGCCGCTCGGTCGACCAGATCGAACTCCAGAGGCGTGTTTCGCTTACGCCTTCCCAGGCTCTGTTAGGCAGTAGCCATTAAACGGGAGGTCGGATCACCCGCGTCGGGAGCCGCTCGTGTCACCCCTGACGGTCGAGGGGAAGGCGGCAGAGGCGTTCTGTGCGCCTCTGCCGGCGCGTGAGGAAGGGGAGGGTAGAGGAGACTGCTTCCGGATTACGGTTTCCCCGATTCACTGAATAGCGAACCTATCAACGCGCCCCGATCGGTATGTCACGGTGGGGTCCCGGATTTGTAAAAACTTTGTCACCGAGCCTTGCAAGGGCGCGGTCAATGCTAGAGTCTGTAGAATGAGCGATCCGGGATCGCGACGACGAGATCCGGCATCTCATGTGCAGGCGGTGACATCGGAGCCAGCGAATCCGAATTCTGGCAATCGCCCTGGAGGGAAGGATGTCCAGCGCAGCAACGGCACGGTTGACCGAAAAAATTCTGGTAATTGAAGACGATCGCGCGATCCAAAGAGCACTGAAGCGCTTGTTTGAATCCGAGGACTATGGCGTGCACCTCAGCGAGGACGGCAATGCCGGCCTGGAAGCGTTTCGAAGTGTCCGGCCGTCGCTGGTGGTGCTCGATCTGAGATTGCCTGGAGTTCCCGGAAGGGACGTTTGCCGCGAGATCAAGGAGGAATCTCCTCAACTGCCAGTCATTGTGCTGAGCGCAAAAACCGACGTGACCGACAAAGTGCTACTGCTTGAGCTGGGCGCAGACGACTACGTCACCAAGCCCTTCAGCCCTCGCGAACTGCTTGCACGCGTGCGCACGGCGATGCGTCGAACAAACGGTTCAGCCGTAGGCACCGCCTTTACCTTTGGCGATGTAACGGTGAATTTCGCGAAAATGGAACTGACTCGATCCGGACAATACGTTGCACTCACGCCGCAGGAATTCAAGGCTTTAAAATTCTTCGTGCAAAACGCAGGGCGGGTCATTGCGCGCGACGAGCTTCTGAACGAGGTCTGGGGTTACCAGAACTACCCATCCACGCGAACCGTCGATAACCATATCTTAAGGCTCCGGCAAAAGCTCGAACGGGATCCAGCGAACCCGACCTATTTCAAGACAGTCCATGGTGCGGGCTACAAGTTCGTCCCCGAAGGTACTCGCTAGATATCGTCCGAGATTGAGCCGTCTGCGTGCGTGGGAGGGGGTCAATGCGCGGTATTCGACTTCGCACGAAGTTTCTGCTCTCTCTCCTCGCCGTCTCTACCACCTTTATATGTGCGACGCTGCTCATTGTGCGCCGCACCGTGCAGGGCCAGGTTCGCAACGAAATCCTCGGTGACCTACGTAACTCGGTCAACACATTTGAGAGTTTTGAGCGGCAGCGCAAAGCGACTCTGGCGCGGTCGGCGGAATTGCTCGCCAATCTTCCAATCCTTAAGGCTGTGATGACCACGCACGACGCCGCGACGATTCAGGATTCCTCCGCCGACCTCTGGAGACTCGCGGGAAGCGACCTTTTTGTGCTGGCTGACCGCTCGGGAAAAATTGTGGCGTATCATTCAAGCGGCGCCGGCCTGTCGCGAGCGGCGGCGCAGGATTGCCTGGAGCGCTCCACGAACTCGGATCGATCCACTGACTGGTGGTTCGGGAGCGGCCACTTGTACGAGGTTTTCATTCAACCTGTTTATTTTGGTGCGGCTGCCCAGGATACGCCGCTGGGCGTGGTCGCCCTAGGGCATGAAATCGATATTCGGGAGGCCAAGGACGTCGCTCGCATCGCCGCGAGCCAAGTCGCTTTTTACTACGGCGATCGGCTCGTGGTGAGCACTCTCGCACCGAGCCAACAAGCGGAGCTGTCTCGGCAGTTACAGCGTTCTCCGGACCGGCCCGCATCCCAAACCGAGGATATCCAGCTCGATGATGAACGCTATCTGATGACGTCCATCGAACTGGCTCCAGAGCCTGCAACGGGCGTCTCTCTCCTGGTTCTTAAGTCATTTGACCAGGCAACACTGTTCCTGAACACGCTGGACCGAAGCCTGTTTGTTCTGGGTTTGGTTGCGGTTCTTGTGGGCACGATCTCGGTCTTTCTCATCTCGGACACATTCACGCGCCCGCTGGCGAACCTGGTTGGCGGTGTTCGCGCCTTGGGGCAGGGCGACTTCACCTATCCTCTGGAGGCCCGCGGGCGCGACGAAGTCGCTGAAGTGACCAGTGCGTTTGACACCATGCGAACCACACTGCGTAAAGCGCAGCAGCAATTGGTTGATTCGGAACGTCTGGCGACGATCGGCCGCATGGCCAGTTCCATTTCTCATGATTTGCGTCATCCGATGACAGCCATTATGGCGAACGCCGAATTTCTGTCCGAGAGTCATTTGGATGCGCGTCAGCGTGAGGAGCTCTACCAGGAAGTTCGGATCGCCGTGGATCAAATGACCGACCTGGTCGATTCCCTTCTGGAGTTCTCCCGCGCCCGCAGCCAGATGCGGTTGCTCTATAGCAGCATTCGGAAGACCGTCCAACGTGCCATCCATACAGTCCGGGCTCGGGCTGAATTCAACTGCGTGAACATTGCGGTTTCTTGTGATGGCCGCGACGAAGCCTGGTTCGATCCGCAAAAATTAGAACGCGTTTTTCGCAACTTGCTGTTGAATGCCTGCGAGGCAATCTCTCCCGCCTCGGGCAACGTCGAGGTGAATATTCGCGGAAACGACGACAATTTGGAGATTCGCGTTTCCGACGACGGACCCGGAATTCCAGAAAAGATTCGCGAGAAGCTCTTTCAGCCGTTCGTGAGCTACGGCAAACAAAATGGCACCGGACTCGGTCTCACCATCGTGCAGAAGATCGTTCAAGACCACGGAGGGGACGTTTGGATCGAGAGCTGTGCAACGGGACGAACCGTGTTTAAGGTCGTTCTGCCCATCCAGGGATCGGTCGACGCCGTTTACGAAAACGAGGTGCACCATCCCTTGTAGCCTCGTCAGGCCCAGGCAGACCCGACGGTTTAGAGCGCGGGCTTGCAGCGCCTAGAAGCCCAGCCCACGGGACCATCATTTTCAAGGAGGCCCTACCATGCGGAAGCTATTCCTATCCGGGCAGGCGATGGTTGTATTGGCTGCGGCGTTTGCGGCCGGCTCGGTCCAAGCGCAAGCGCAGTCCACGGGCGAACCCGAATCGGCTTCCCCAAGCTCGATCAGCGATTCGCTCCGCGACCTTCAGACCCAGGTCACCGAGTTGAAATCCCTGGTCGTCGAAATGCGCGACGAGGTAGCTCGTTCGCGAGCGGAGACAACCGAACTGCGCCGCGAACTCGAGGCCGCTCGCACACCCTCTGCCCCCACCGTCCCACCCACGGACGCCCAGGCCTCTCCCCCCGTCAACGAACCGGCCGTTGAACAGCGTTTGGCCAACCTGGAAGAAGATCAACAACTGCTGAGCGCCAAGGTCGACGATCAGTACCAAACCAAGGTCGAAAGTGCGTCGAAATACCGCGTGCGGTTCTCGGGCATCGTGCTTTTAAATTTGTTCGATAACGTCGGCGCCGTAAACAACCAGGATTTTCCCACGATCGCAGAGGAATCCGGCCCCGCGATTTCCGGAGGCGGCTTTGGCGGAAGCTTGCGTCAGTCGCAGCTGGGCTTCGAGGTATTTGGACCAGAAGTCGGCGGCGCGCGGACGAGCGCCGATATTCAGTTTGATTTTGCCGGTGGCTTTCCGAACGCCCCCAATGGCGTGACGTTTGGACTTGTCCGGTTAAGGACGGGGACGATCCACTTGGACTGGGGGCACACTTCCATCATCGCAGGGCAGGACGCGCTGTTCATCTCGCCGCTCGCCGCGACATCCCTTGCTTCCCTGGCAGAGCCGGTTCTTTCCTACGCGGGCGATTTATGGAACTGGGCTCCACAGCTTCGCGTCGAACACCGCGTGAATTTCTCCGACACGTCCAACGTTTTGCTTCAGGCTGGAATACTGTATTCACTCGCCGGACAGCCGCCGGCCTCCGAATATGAGTCCTTCCCCGGGGCCGGTGAGCCCGCTTACGAATATCAGCTTCTCGCACAGTTCGGCGACTCCCGACAACCTGCCTACGCTTCTCGCATTGCTTGGACACATCCGGCCTTCGGCAAATCCTTTACACTCGGCGGGGGAGGTTACTACGCGCGGCAGAACTGGGGATTTGGTCGCAGCGTCGATGCCTGGGCGAGCACAGCCGATTGGACCTTCGCTTTCGCGCCTAGGTTCGAGCTCTCGGGCGAATTCTATCGCGGACGTGCCGTGGGCGGTTTGGGTGGGGGCATCGGAGGAAGCGTCACGCTTAGCGGTCCGATCGCCGATCCCTCGACCGTCGTCCGCGGGCTGGATTCGCTGGGCGGTTGGGGACAACTGAAGTTCCGTGCGACGGACAAGTTGGAGTTCAATGGCGCATTTGGACAAGACAACCCCTTTGCCAACGAGATCCGGAGCGCTTCGGGGGGCCAACAGAACTACTTCAATCCCTGGCTTGCGCGAAATCAGAGTTGGCTGGTCAATTTCATCTACCACCCGCGCTCCGACCTGCTGTTTTCGGCCGAGTACCACTACCTCCGAACCTTTACGACCGTGAGTGAACCGAATTCGGCCCAGCACATCAACCTGAGCTTGGGGGTACTGTTTTGATGCGCCGCTTCTGTCGCTGCCCGATGGTGCGGCAGCTGTTAACCCTATCGATGGCCGCAATCACGTGTGCACCGGGGTTGTTCGCCCAATCTGACTTCGAAGTGACCGGTCAGGTCGAAGTCCTCAGCGGAGTCGCGAGCCGTCCGCTGCCCGACGCTTCGCAAGTCGTGGTCTGGCTCACGCCGCTGTCTGCCACCATCCCGACAGCGCTGCCTCAACCGCAGAAGCCATTGCGGCTCGTGCAAAGACACAAAAGTTTTGTGCCGCATCTGCTGGTCGTCCAAGCCGGATCGATGGTCGAGTTTCCCAACGAAGATCCGTTCTTTCACAATGTGTTTTCGCTGTTCCAGGGAAAACGCTTCGATTTGGGGTTGTACGAAGCCGGCAGCACTCGTTCGGTGCTTTTCGACAAGGTCGGTATCTGCTATCTGTTCTGCAATATACATCCGGAAATGAGTGCAGTCATCGTGGTTGTCAATACGCCCTACTTTGCCATCTCCGATCGCGCTGGACACATCTTGATACCGGCTGTCTGGGCAGGTCGCTACCAGCTGCGCCTGTGGAGCGAGCATGCCCTGACCGACGATCTGAAAAGCCTTACTCGCGAAGTGAACATTTCCGAGAGTACGCACTCTTTGGGCACGATTTCTTTGCGTGCGTACCTGAACCAGAACGCGAGCCACAAAGACAAATACGGACGTGACTATGACAGTCCCACGCCGCCGGGTTCCCTCTATATGCAGCCCTAAGCGAAAAGCATCATCGGCAGGATTCGGCGCTTCCAACGGCAGGGGCCCGCGGCCGACCACCGTTCTAGGGAAACTTCCGCGAAATGTCGAATCCCACGAACATATCGCTCGGTAGGTCGCTGTCGGGACTTTGCAGAAAGATGGCTCGCGTCGCAATGCGCTGCGGAACCGTTGTCCCCGGTGCCGTGGTCAAGCCAAACGTGAAAGCATGATGATAGATCTTTTTTTGGATGCCTAAGGAAAATGGTACACGGTGAATTCCCAGTTCGGTGCCGTTCACTGCTGTGGGAATGATTTCGCCCACCAGCGCCACGGTCGGACGAATATCGATGGCGGCACCGACGCCGACCGAAAACGTGTTCTCGCACGGATGCACCCCGAACGAAACAGGAACATCGTTGGCGAACAGCTGCCCGCACGGTTGGAAGGCCGGTGGTGCAGTCAACACGGTTTCCGAGGCCAGAACCGGTCGGTTGTGCACCGAGAAGGTTGGCACGGCGTACAGTTGTGCGCGGTGGCCTAGGCTGCGCGAAACGATCAGCTCGAAGTTTTCCGTAAAGTTTCGCGAAAAGTTGTCTTGGCCGTCCACAGAAAATCTCACGGCCGCATTGAAGGGCGAGTGCCGTTCGTCAAGGAAACTGTACCGAACGCCGAGTTCGATCGGCCTCCCAATGTCGGAGGGGGAGCGGTAAGCGCTTACTGATAAAGTATTCGTAATGCCATACTGCAGTCCGAAGGATGAAATGGAGAAGTCATCATAGCCCGCCAAGGTAGCTCCGCGCGCCACGCCTGTGAACGCGGCTTCGTAAGGAAACCGATGCGTGAAGTTGATGGTCCAGGTGTTTTTCTCAATCGCTCGACCTGAAGGAAGAGTGAAAACAAGGTCGTCACCGGGGCGGTAATATTTTCGCGCGGGCGGATTCGATTCACTTCGCGAACCGGTACCGCCCGCCGACGGACTCAGTCCGGCCGGGGGAGCGGCTTTCTGATCGACGGGCTCGTTTTGTGAGGACGGGGGCAGTTCACGTACCTGCTCGGTCGCCAGATCCACTTCGTAGGTCTTCCCGTCGCGTTTCACGATGAGTTGGGAGGTCGAATCATGGATGAACAGGATCCCCAACTGTCCGGCTAGATCGGAGTCACGCGCCGATTGGGGATCGTTGTCGTGGGCGGCGACAACCGGAGTGATCCAGCCTGAGAGTAGGGCTAGAAAGGCAAGGTGAAAGATGACGCCACGCATTGCTACCTCCATCGTCATATCCAGTGACGTTCGTTGTTTCGTCATCGCGCTCTTGTCCTCGGCGGCCTGGGCTCATGGTTCGACTGTAATTTCACCGCGCATCATGCCTTCGTGCGGAGCGCAGGCATATTTGTAAACGCCGGGAACCTTGAATGTGTGCATATAGGATTTGCCGGGGTTGATGCTTCCCGAATCAAACGGCTTGGCACCTTCCGGTATCGACACGTGCTTTGGATCCGCGACTTTTTCAGGATCGGTCGTCACGGTATGCGGAGCTCCACCTTCATCGGCTTCATTGATCCATTTGACCGTTTGGCCCACGCGAATCGTGACTTGATCGGGGACAAATTTCAGTGCGTCGGTCATTCGTATGACCACGACGGCTTCCCTTTGCTGCGACAGGGAATTCAACGGAAAAAGCACCAAAGCGACGATCATGGCTCGCAACCTGTGCTTGCGAAGTTCTGCCCACACGCCTTACCTCCCATCTCCTGAATCGCTTAGCCGATACACGCTATTTCACACACACAACGCGATGAGCGTAGCCTGAAGCCGAGAGCCTGGTGTCATAGCCTGGTCAAAAAACCGCCCAAAATCTTTTACAGAGCCTTGACCCATCCGTGACAACTCACCGGCGGTGTCGATCTAAAACACAAGTCCCAGCTCTCAGAATCTAGTGAGCCCGAAGATGCCGAAAGCAAGAAATAGAGTCCGGCGTGAACCAAGGGCTCGCACGTGACGCAAGATCGCGCGAGCTTTCGCAGGTCCAGCCTTCGGGGTTATTTCCTCAACGGTATCGAATTCTTTCAAGGAGAGTCCATGCAGACACAGACCGTACGTTTGGATCCGCTTCTGTATGAGTTTGATCTGCCACTGCGGGCTGTGTACTACCCGGTTGGTTTTCCGCTGGAAATTGCGACGAACTCCAAGGAAATATTGGCTGCCGCCAAGGAGAGCTGGGGATTTTTCGGCAAGGTGTTTGCTTATCCCCCGCTCGAGCTCCGAATCGGTGTTCTAGAGGGAGGTTCGGCAGAATGCCCGCCAGCGCCTGTTCTTCGACAGCAGCGGAACCTTCGGGCGTCGGTAGCAGACACGGAGAATTTCTCCATTAGCGACTTAAAGCGCGGATTCGCGTTTGCTTGGCTCACCCGCGCAACGGTTGAGAATAGACCCTATCTGCGTTGGCACTTCCTCGAAGCTATATCCTGGAATCTGCTAGCAGCTTATTTGACTCCCGTTCATGCCGCCTGCGTCCGCCTGGAGGATCGGGGCGTCTTGCTGTGTGGAGACTCAGCCGCCGGCAAGTCCTCGCTTGCCTTTGCCTGCGCAAAGAGTGGTTGGTCCTATATGACGGATGATTCCAGCTCGCTCGTGCGCGACAGGAAGGGGCCCAGGGTGGTTGGGAATCCCTATCAGATCCGTTTCCGTGAATCGGCCATTGAGTTGTTCCCGGAACTCAAGCAATGGCCGCTCACGCTACGCGCAACCGGTGAGATGTCGATTGAAGTGCGAACCGCATGGATGCCCGAGATGCGAACGATGACCGAGTGCTTCGTCCATTACATTGTGTTTCTGCGTCGCGGGCACATCGGTCCGCCTCGCCTCCTACGCTTTCCCAAACAGGAAGCCCTCCAGTGGTTTGAGCAGGTCATCTGTTGCGGTGAAGCAGACGTCGTCGAGGCGCAGAAGGCGTCGCTGCACAACCTGCTTTCGGCCGAGATTCTTGAGCTACGCTACGACGGATTGGCACCAGCGGTCAGCCTCCTGGAAGCGATGATCTACCGTGGCAACTAGCCATTCGAATGGGTGCGCCATAACGAAAGCTCTTCGAGATGTGGGAGGTCTCGACAAGCAGATCGTCATCGGTCGCGCGCCCTGCCGCTTCCGTTTCGGGCTTGCCGATTTCTGGAAGCACCGGCATTTAGTCTATGTTTTTCTCTGGCGAGATTTGAGCGCTCGGTACAAGCAGACCGTCTTGGGTGCCCTGTGGGCGGTCCTGCAACCGCTGTTGACCGTCGTCGTATTCACCTTCGTTTTTCAGAGGCTCGCCAAGATACCCTCCGAAGGGGTTTCGTATCCAGTTTTCCTGTTGTGCGGCCTTCTTCCCTGGCAATTTTTCGCGCAAGCGGTGGCACGTTCCGGAAATAGCCTGGTGTCGGAGCGATATCTGTTAAGTCGAGTCTTCGTCCCACGTGTCATCGTGCCTGTTTCGGCGGTCTTGCAAGGGTTAGTCGACTTCGGCGTGGCTCTCGGTGCGTCGCTCGCCATCATGCTGTTGGATGGCGTGGTGCCGAGCCTAGCCATGCTCATGGCGCTTCCGTTTCTGTTGCTGGCGGTGGGCGCCGCTTTGGCCACGGGTTTGTTCCTATCTCCACTGAACGCGCGCTTTCGCGACGTGAGCTACCTAATTCCTTTTTTCATTCAGCTCTGGTTTTTTGTCACGCCGGTTGCCTATCCGAGCAGTTTGGTGCCTGAAAAGTGGCGATCTTTCTATTTTCTCAATCCCATCTCAGGAATCGTCGAGGGTTTCCGTTGGGCCTTAACCGGCCGTACTCCGATTCATCCGAGCCTGATCCTTGCGTCTGTCACAACCGTCTGTGTTTGCTTGCCCTTGGCGTTTCTCTATTTTCATTGGATGGAGAAAGTCTTCGCCGATGTGGTGTAAGCGATGAGCTGTGCGGCCATTCGCGCTGTCGATCTTGGCAAACAGTACGTTGTTGGGTCGCGGAAAAACCATATGGATCTTCGCGACAGTTTGGCTCCGGTGTTTCGGCGAGGTTCTACCCGCGTTGATTCAGGGGACCGCTGTCACTGGGCGCTGAGACATGTGGACTTTGAGGTGGCACCTAACGACATTGTCGGCATTGTGGGTGACAACGGTTGTGGCAAAACCACTCTGCTGAAAATACTTGCTCGGATCAGTCAGCCCACAGAAGGCTATGCGGAGATTTACGGGCGCGTGGGAGCCTTGCTCGATGGGGGAGCCGGTTTTCATGCAGAGCTAACAGGGCGCGAGAACGTGTTCCTCCTCGCCTCGTTGTTGGGAATGAAAAGGCTGGAAAATCAGCGCACCTTCGACGCCATCGTGGCTTTCGCCGATCTTGAAGCGTCGATGGATACTCCCCTGAAGTACTACTCAAGCGGTATGTGCGTGCGGCTGGCCTTTGCTGTCGCAGCACATTTGGATACAGAGATCCTGCTCGTGGACGAAGTTTTGGCCGTGGCGGATCGGGACTATCAAAGCAAGAGTTTGGAAAAAATGATCGCCCTCAACGAAGGCAGGCGGACGGTGCTGTTTGTGAGCCACGATCTTCCCTATGTCCAGCAGCTCTGCCGGCATGCCATTGTTTTGTCGGAAGGCCAGGTCGCGCACTGCGGGTCAGCATCGGAGGCTGTTGATTTTTACAGATCGAACCGTCCTGGGCGAGAATCGAGCGATCGGCGAAGTCCCGAACCGAACCACCGGATCCCCGTTGCGGCGGCCCCACCCTCGAGCAGGTGATCGCCCGGTCGCAGTCTACCGAAAACGCTCGGGTCTGCCGCCGCGCAGGTGCTTAGTTGCTCGGCACGGCGCGGAGAACGAAACGAATGCCGATGATTCCGACCAACGTCGCTGCCATTATCTCGGCGCTGCAATTTCAGGGCGGGCAGAGGCAAGCCCTCGGTAGACTGACCGACTCCCAGTGGCAGGATCTGTTTTGTTGTTGGGAGATTGCGCGGTTGCTGATCCCGCTGAGGCAACGCTATGGCTCGGAGCTTCCGGAGTGGGTCCGATCGCGAATCGACCGGAATCTAGCTGACAACAGAGAAAGGTTTGAGCGCATCAGACGGGCCTACGCGGATTTTGCCGAGGCCTCACAGGCGAGAGGCGGCGAACACCTGGTCATCAAGGGATTCGCACAATGGCCCGATTTCGTCGAACATCCCCGCTTTCGCTTGCAGTCCGATATCGATGTTTACTGCCCCCCGACTTCGATGCCTCAGGTTCTCGACGCCCTCCACGACCTTGGGTACGAGCCAAGCCAAACGGGGAGCGTAGATCATTTGCCGGCCATGGTTTCGAAAGCGCCATGGACATGGCGCGGGAATGCTTACGACCCGGATATTCCGGTCTCGTTTGAACTTCATTTCTGCTTCTGGAATGAAAGCTTTACAAGGGTCAGACTGAAGGGCCCCGATCAATTTTGGCTGCGACGCGTCGAGCAGCGTCTCGATGACCTGAGTTTTCCGGCTCTCGCTCCGGTCGACAAGGTCGCTTACTCCGCACTTAACATATTGCGAGAAACGCTGTATGCAGCCATGCCACCGCATCTGGTCTATGAGTTGGCCCGTTTCCTAGACCTGAATGCCGGCAATGACCAGTTTTGGAAGACCTGGCAAGAACTGCACGACGACTCGCTCCGCCGTCTCGAAGCAGTTTCCTTTCGACTGGCCGATCACTATTTTGGCTGCCGTCTTCCCGACGAGGTGCGGCAGGAAATGGACCGCCAACCGCCAGCCGTCCGACGATGGTTTCAAGAATTTGCACACTCTCCGCTATCTGCAGCCTTCCGACCGAATAAAGACGCCCTATGGTTGCATATGGGCGTGCTCTCGTCGGCGCGTGACAGACGAGCTATCCTGCTCGAAGGATTGTTTCCCATACAGCTTCCACCGATGGAAGCTCCACACATCCAGAATACTGAAAAGCGCCGTAGAGCGGTTCCCAAACGCCTTCGATACGTGTCCTACATGGCGGGGCGAGCTGCCTATCACGCACGCATTCTGCCGGCAACAATTTGGCACGGCTTTCGCTGGTGGCGGTCCACCACGGCGTTGGGGAAGGACTTCCTGACGTTTCTCGCCGTCTTGTTCTTATTCAATTTCGGAATGTACGTATTCTTTCTTCTTTACAATCTCTATCTTCTCGATCGCGGCTTTAGGGAGAATTTCCTCGGCACAGTGGTTGGCGCCATGACCTTGGGCGGAGTCCTGGGTACACTGCCAGCTGGCGTGCTGGTACAGCGCGTAGGGCTGCGAAAGGCCCTGCTCATTTGCTTGATTCTCGTTTCCGTGCTCTCGGCACTGCGGTCGATGCTCGTTTCCCCCCTTCCTTGTCTCGCACTTGCTTTTCTCACTGGCTTTGCTTCCGTCATTTGGGCGGTAGCACTTTCGCCAACAATTGCCGAGTTAACCACTGAGAACAGCCGCGCCGTCGGATTCACGGCCGTGTTCTTCTTCGGCATTGCTGTCGGAGTCCTGGGGGGCCAGGCCGGTGGCCGGTTGCCCGGCTGGCTCATGCAATTGAGCCCTCTGCTCACTGCTTCTCGCGCCAAGGAAGCCGCTTTGTTGCTCGCCTGCGGCATCATCGCTCTTGCTACGGTACCGGCCTTTCGCCTGGGACTTACATCCAAGCCCATTCGGCAGCAGGAAACCTATTCGTGGAGTCCGTTTTTGGCCCGATTTCTCGTTACCATGGCCGTGTGGAGCCTTGCCATCGGTGGATTTAGCCCCTTCTCGGGAGCTTATTTTTCCCGATTCTGGCAGATGCCCGTGCACGAGATCGGTACGATCGATTCGACGTCACGAGTTTCGCAGTTGCTTGCCATTCTGGCTGCTCCAGTTCTGTTCAGAAAGTTCGGACTGGTTACGGGAATGGTCTACGCTCAGATCGCTACAGCCATCGCCCTGGCTTGTCTGGCATCGGCTTTCGGTCCATCGGCTGCCGCTGCCACGTATGTGGGATATGTGGCGTTTCAATGGATGAGCGAGCCCGCGATCTTCACTCTCCTGATGAATCACCTTAAGCCCAAGGATCGCGCCGGAGCCTCGGCGTTAACCTTTCTGGTGATGAACGCCTCGCAGGCCATTGCCACTGTGGTTGCCGGAGTCTGCTTGGTTCGCTTCGGTTATCCATCGGTTATCGCTGTGACGGCGGTGGTTGCTTTGGCTGCGGCGCTGTCTTTCTGGCTGCTGGCCGACAGAGAAACGGGGGACTCCCAAGCAAGCCTCCGGGCCGTCGACGGGGCAACGCTCGGCGAGTGAAGCACGACTCACTCATGCGAGGCGTCTTCGCTCTCAAGCTCTTTAACCGATGGCTCGGTGTGATCGGTGCCTGATCGCCAGGTCGTCCGCGACATGTTGATGCTCGCTTTCGCTGTATAGGCGTGCTCAAACATGAGGGCGGCGACTCGGGCGCCCTCACCGTTTTCAAGCGCCTGAACGATCGCGTGATGCTGGCGATGCGAAAAACGCAGCGACTCATACATTCCAGGAAGGTCAACCTTATCGAAGGCGATCGCGTGCGCGGCGGCAAAGGGTATCCGATCATTGCGTTCAATGGCTTCGGCAATCACCTTGCTCCCGGCTCCCTGAACAATCAGAGAGTGGAATTGCTTGTTCATCTCGCCGTATCGGGCTTCGTCGGACTCGACAAGGTGTCGCTTGGCGAAAATCTCGTCGCCCTCGCGGAGACACTCGTGGAGGGATTGGATCAATCGTCGCGGTGGCCCTTGTTCGGCGAGCATGCGCGCTGCCAGCCCCTCGAGCACTCCGCGGACATCGATGGCGTCCATGATCTCTTGCGGTGTGAACGCACGCACAATGAAGCCACGAGTATCTAGCTGAGTGAGCACTCCCTCTTGCGCGAGTATAGGCAACGATTCGCGAACGGGGGTTCGAGAGACGCCGAGCTTAGTCGCCAGCTCAACCTCTCGCACACGTTCACCTGGTGCGAGTTCACCGTGCAAGATCATCTCGCGAATTCTCACCATCACGCGCGAGTTCTTACCAGCCATACCGACGAATCACCCTTGGAAGATTTCCGCAAACCCGAGGACTTGCGACTCCCGCCGCCACGAGCCTCGCCCCAGCTGACGCGGATGTTATCAACTCCGTTCGGTGCAAGCAATCTCTGCGAGTCGAGGGGAGACGTCGGTGCGCCATCAGGGCAAGCTCCCCGAGAAGACAGCGTGTAGCATTGCGTCCAAAATGTGATCCAACTCGACCGCTAAAGCAAAAGATGGGGCCATAAAAATGCCGCTCGGGAGTGGGGGGTGGACCTACCCTCGAGCGGCAAGCGGCAGCCCTTTAGAGCTGTTTTAGCGAGGCGCCTGTGCTGAACATGTATACGTATCTTGCATCTGTATGCAACTGTTTTTTTGGGGATGCTCTGATGCCTTGCCGCCCTAAGCCGGCCCACACAAAAATCCCCTGAAGCGCAGTAGCGTCTGTCGATTGTTGAGCAACCCACTCAAACCGGCGCCGACCACATCGGCGGATACGCATACATCCATCCATGTACTGTATGCAAAAGCGACGGTCCTGGGGTTAACGGGCATCCCGGCAACGCAAGCGGGAGAACCCTCGGGCTTGCTAGCCCGAGGGTTCGGTTGCCAAGACTAGAAGTCCATTTTCACGGCAAATTGGATCTGGCGAGGCGTTACGACGGGCGCCTGCGACCCCTGGCTCTGACCAGTACCGGCAAGGCCAAAGGTTGTATCTAAACTCGACGTCGGTCCCGGCGGGGCCGGGTTGAAATGGTTGATGATGTTGAAGAACTCTGCCCGGAACTGCACATTGAAACGCTCTTTGATCAGTGTGTTCTTGAGGATCGAAAAGTCCCAGCCGATCGCGCCCGGGCCGCCCATGTTGTCCCTGATCACATTGCCCAAGTATCCGTCAGTTTGAGGCACATAACAGTCGGGATTAAACCATTGATAAAGCTCGGTTCCCGGCGCGTTGTTAAGCGATTTTTGGACGAGTTGGTTCGGGTTGCACCCTGCTGCGAATGTGTAGTTGGGCCTGGTGCTCCACTGTGTGCCGAGGTCGGTAGGGCCGGTGAAAATGTTATTCGTAACATTTATCGGTACGCCATTGTGGATTCCCAGGATGGTGGCGAGTTGCCAGCCTTGGACGAACTGATTCCCTTTGAACGGCAGAGCGTAGAGACCGTTCAAACTGAAGTTGTTGCGTTGATCGAACAGGCAGTTCCCGTAGTCGTATTTCTGGTTATAGGCATCGACTAGAAGCGACTGGAATTCCTCAAGGCTGGTAGCAAACGAGCCCTCGTCAAAGCAGTGCGAGTAGGTATAGTTCACCGACCCAGCGAAGTTCTTCGCGAAGTGGCGGTTTAGACTCACCTGAAGCGAATTGTAGTTGGAGGGGATGGTGTTGAGCTCCTCGACCAGTGTGCCGTAGTTAGTATTGATCCGTGGTTCAATAACAGCGGTCGTCGCAGCGGGGTTACAGCCCGGCACGACCGTGCCATTGGCCAGTGTGCTAGTCGATGCAAAGCACACGCCACTGTTGGGAGCCTTGATAGAAGGCAACGCCGTGCAGTTCGGATAGGTGAAGCATTCGGGAATGTTGATGTCACGCTGCAGCCAGAGATGGCGGCCCACCGAGCCAACATAGCCGACTGTTAGAACGGTGTCGCGCATGACCTCACGCTGAACGTTGAGGTTATACTGCATCACGTAAGGAGAGCCGTGCGGTACAAGATAGCTTACCCCCGCGAACTCGCCCGGCGCCGGCAAGGTCGCGCCACAATAGCCGGGCACGACCGCAAATGGATTGGGAACGCAGGGGCTGTTGGGAGCCCCGGGGAAGGATCCTATCAACTCGAAGCTCGCAGCCGGCGGAGTGGCGATGTAGCCGGACTCGTAAATTCGCGCGGCCGTTGGGTCGTAGAAGATGCCCCAGCCGCCCCGAATCACGGTCTTGTTATCGGAGGAGGGATTAAAGGCAAATCCGAACCGCGGCCCCCAGTTCGCCGTGTTGGGACTGTTCAGAAACACGTGGTGAACGGGAGTAAACAGGGTCGCGAAATTGCCTGGAACAAAGGTAGGAGGAGTCAGCGCCCCAATGGGCGGATTAAACGACGCCGTGACCGCGGTCAAACTGGTCGTTGTCTGCCCGTTTGGCCCAATATATGGCGTCGACCATCCAACAGGATTGGTCCCGTAGTCGTACCGGAGGCCGAAGTTGAGGGTTAGCTTGGGTGTAACCTTCCAATCGTCCTGAATGTAGGGTGCCACATCGATTTCGCGGAAATACCGGGTCGAACTGATGTACCCCGGCGGGACAGCATAATCCGCATACGGTAACCCCTGGAGGAAATTCTGCAGGCTGAAGACTAAGAAAGCGGCCGGTCCATTCGCATACGCTGATTGAACGTTGTTGGTGTCCACGCGGCTGACCGAGACGCCAAACCTGATTGTATGCGCGCCCTTGATCCATACCACATCGTCGCCTTCGGTATACTTCATCTGAATGAGATTGTCGGGCCGATTCGGGTCTGGCCCGATCGGAGTTATGGTCGCAAGGTAGTCAGGCCCGATCTGAGCGTCCTCCCAACCAGCTGCAGCTCCTCCGTTCGCAGTCCTCACCCAATCGAGCGGGTCCGAAGTAAGACCGGCAGCCGCCAACTGCGCTGAACTAAGGAAGAGCGGCACTGTGGACTGCTCCTTCACGCGCGAGAAACTGAAGCGCGCCTCATTTAGCAACGTCGGCGAGAAAACATGCTTTTCGGCGATGGTAAAAAACTGATTTCGCGTGAAATCAGTCTCTGGGAAAATGCCGGTCAAGTCCCGCGTCCCATCTCCTATGTCGGCGTTATCGAAAACGTAGCGTCCATACATCGTGTCGTTTTGGCCGAGGACGTAGTCTAGGCGCCCCATAACATAATACTCATAGGTGCTCAGATCAGGCGCCGCAGTCCCTGAGTAGTATCCGCCCAGGTCTCCAGAGGTGGCCCTGCAGCCCGTATTACAGAGGCTGTAAAGGCTAGCGATCTGTGACATCCGCGTGAGGTTAGCCGCTGCCAAGGCCCCGCCGGCGGCGACGGGAGCCACTGCTTCGACTGGGTTGGCTCCTGTCCCGACTCCTGACACAGGGCCCCAGGTGCCGCCAGGGACAAGAGCCGCAAGACAAGCAGGAGCGCTGCTGTTGACCAGATTCGGCGCTTCGAAGGGAGCTCCTGGGAAGGGAGGTGCAAACATGGGTGCACCGGGCGCACCGCAAGGCAGTTGTCCGCTGCCGACGTAAGGCTCGGGAAGGGCTATGGGGTATGTTTGATGAAGGTCCTCTCGGAGTCCCTCGAAATTGGCGAAGAAGAAAAGCTTATCCTTCTTGATGGGACCACCAACGGCGGCACCGAACTGATTTCGCTCAAAGGGCGGAGGACCTGACGCTGGATCCAGCACGTCGCGCGCGTCCAAAGCATTATTGCGATAAAACTCGTACGCCCCGCCATGGAAGTTATTGGTACCCGACCGGGTGATTGTGTTGATGACAACGCCGTTGCCGGCAAACTGCGCGGTGTAGGTATTGGTAAGAACCCTGAACTCGCCGATGGCCTCAACACCCAACGACGTGCCAGCGTACCCAGATCCTGTGCCGTGCTCCCAGAAGTCGCGAACGTCCTGACTGTCCATTAACCACGCCTGCCCGGTGGGCCTAGATCCCGAGACCGAGTAGTTGTCCTGCATGCCGTAGAGGCGCCCAGTGACGAGGTTAATCGTCGGCGCGATCGTCGTCACACCCGGCGTCAAAGTAATGAGCTGCTCCCAATTTCGCCCGTTCAGGGGAAGATCACGCATCTGCTCAGGGCTTACTAGCGTGGATACGGTCGAGTCTTGGGTCTCGACCCGCGTGACGTTGGCTTCAACGCTCACCGTCTGACTGACTTGACCTACAGGGAGGGTGAAATCGGAAACGAGAGTGTTGCCAACGGCGAGGATGATACCCTCGTGAATGACGGTCTTAAAGCCCGCCATCGAGGATTGAACGTTGTAGGTGCCCGGCCTAAGTGTGGTGATCACATAGCGGCCGTTGGAATCCGTAATGGACGACTGGGAAAGACTCGTTCCGACGTTCGTCGCCTGAACCGTCGCCCCGACGAGCGCGGCGCCAGATGGATCGGTGACCGTGCCTGCAATCGTGCCTGTACCCTGCTGCCCGTACAATCGCCCCGCGCCCACCGACACAACAACCAGTATCAAAATGAGACGCAGCCACACAGACCCGCTTCGGCTAAAAATCGTGGACATATCCCCGCCCTCCTTCGCGCTCCGCCGTATTTCTGTACCCAAGAATCGCCCGACATTCCCCCAGACGGACACGCGGTGTGTGGGCCTGGTTACTACTAAGCGAACGCTCCTGTCAAGATAATTCTGCATACACTGGGCGAGTTTTAGCATAGGCTGTGCCCATTGGTGCATACCCGACCGAGGTAGCCCAGTCAGAAGGAGCTGGAGTGGAGGTCTCTCCTGCACATTCAATCAGTTAGAAAGAATACAAGGCCTTTGACACGGTCGGTCCCATTGTCTTATCTTCCCTCTCCGCAGGGTGCCGGTACCCCGGGGGGAAGCCGATGGCCACCTTACCGAGATAGTCCTGGTTTGTATACAGCCTGGGCGAGCGTGCTCGGTGCGAAGGCAGAGATAGGCAAGGACTCGCATTGCGTGCGATCCGATCTGGCGAGCCACGCTTGCTTGGAGGCCTTGCTTATTTGAGGAGAGAGCGTGAGCTATAACAACCTCGATGCGTTGCTAGAGTCCGTGGGCAACCCCGTGAAGCTGCTACGTAATTCGCAGACCGGGCCGTACCTGTATCCGGTGGTTCCACCCGAGTTCTCGAATTGGAGAGACGAGCAGCGCGCTTGGCAGCAGACCTGCGTGCTTTTCAACCAGTCATTCCACATGACCGACATGTACGTCGAAGGCCCCGACGCGCTTCGGCTGCTGTCCGATCTTGGTGTGAATAGCTTCAAGGGCTTCGAGCCGGACAGAGCCAAGCAGTTTGTCCCATGCAATTATGACGGCTATGTCATCGGCGACGTGATTCTCTTCTACCTCGAGAAGGATTTATTCAATCTCGTCGGACGCCCCTCGGTCCACAACTGGGTTCAATACCACGGGGAAACTGGTTCCTATCAAGTGAAATTCGAAAGGGACGAGAGATCGGTTGCCAGACCAGGCCCGATCGTTCGCAAAGCGTACCGCTACCAAGTTCAGGGGCCCGCGGCAATGAAAGTCATCGAAAAGGTCACCGGAAAACCCGCTCCCGAGATCAAATTCTTCCACATGACCACCGTTACGATTGCCGGGCGCAAGGTTCGAGCGCTTCGTCACGGCATGGCCGGACAGCCGGGATTGGAGTTATTTGGTCCTTGGCAGGACGGCGAAGCAGTGAAAGCGGCGATCGTTGAAGCCGGCCAGGAATTCGGTCTTCGCCAGGTCGGAGCCAGGGCGTATTCGTCCAACACGCTCGAGTCAGGGTGGATCCCATCTCCGATGCCGGCCATTTATTCGGGCGACAAACTAAAGGCATATCGGCAATGGCTACCGGCCAACGGCTACGAAGCGGTCGCGTCGCTTGGCGGCAGCTTCTATTCTGGTCATATTGAGGATTACTATCTCACTCCCTATGATCTCGGCTACGGGCCGATCGTCAAATTCGACCACGATTTCATTGGAAGAGAGGCCCTCGAGAGAATCGCCCAGATGCCGCACCGCAAGAAAGTCACGCTTGCTTTGAACAGCGACGAGGTGACGAGGGTGGTTAGTACCATGTTTAAGAAAAAGGATCGCGCTAAATATTTCGATTTTCCCTCTGCCGTTTATTCCACCTTGCCTTACGATAAAGTTCTAAGCGGCGGCAGAATGATTGGGATCTCGACATGGTGTGGATACAGCGCCAACGAAGGCAAGATGCTTACGCTCGCCATCGTTGACCAGGAGTACGGCGAGCCCGGCACCGAAGTCACATTTGTCTGGGGCGAAGAAGACGGTGGATCAGCCAAGCCAACCGTTGAGCGTCACGTGCAAACGGAAATTAGCGCAATCGTCAGCCCGGTTCCTTATTCCGAAGTCGCACGCACATCCTACGCCGAGGGCTGGCGTACCGCTCAGAAGTGAACCGAACAGCAGTACCCCTTGCGAGCGCGCGACCGAGGAGGTATTGGGTGTAAAGCGCCCCCCCCCGCAAACTCAACTGCCCCGCCGCGCGATTTCGGCCGCTTCCAGAGATTACTGTGTTGGCTTGGACTTGGGTAGCCGGGGCGGGATTTTCATGTTCTTCAGTTTCAGTTGGTAGTCCGGATACATCGTTTCCGCACCGCCCCGGGTAGCCTCTAGCGGAACCCCGTATCGCATTCCGAACTCGTCGAGAAAGGGATTTGCGCCCGGCAAATGATGCGGCACAACGCCAGCAGGGCGGTCCACTTCATCGACCGATTCGCAGGGCCAAGGCGCCATTTGCTGCTGGGGATTGTAGATAAAATCGGTCGTGCGCATAAACGGCTCGGTCATGTACACCGGGTCGTACATGATCACAGCGACGGTCAAATAATTGCCGTGCCTCATCACGTGAACCCTGGCCTTGGCCATATCGCTGCGCGGAACTCCGTTTAGGCCGAGCCAATTTTCCTTTAAGTGAGTCGTTGTGATGACCAGCGTATCACCGTCCCATTCGCCGGTTGAAAATCCGGACCAGGTGTGCGCTGCGTAGTCCGGCGGGTGCCCTCGCCCATCCATCCAGATCGTCTGCTCAGCTCCGTACGCCGAAAGATGCGTGTGATAAGCGATCACCTTTTGCGTAGCTTGGTCCATCTCCTTCCAGATGTGAAGGGCCGAGGGACCGCGCCAGCCGTAGTCCGATCCGTGCGCGCGGCACTGATTCTCCGGGAGCTCCACCAGCGCGGCTTCCCAGCTATCAGCTCTTAGCCGGGCCGCATCGTTGATGGGCAGCCCAAGGTAGTCTCCAATCTCGGCTCCTGCCAACCGCTCTCGCGTGTCCTCGTCAAATCGCGGCGACCACTCCCCAGAGGGATCTTCTTGGCACAAAACAGAACGGCTTGATAGTCCTGCCCCGAGAAACAGGAGCCATAGAACGGCCGCGAACCGGAATCGATGAGCGACGGTCATGTAGAAAAAGCGCTCCGGGCGGGCAGCTACCGACTGCGGATGATCCACCCGCCGCAAAGCGAAGCAGACGATATCTGATGTTATAAGTTGTTGTCAAAATCGTCGGATCTCCAGGGCGCGCTGGCGGCGTTTGCTCCAGACGCAATTGCGGATACAAGGGGAGAGAACGTTGTTGACACAGGCCAACAGACCGTAGTAAGTACCCCCTGCACGACGACCCTGGGTGGGGTTGTCCGCATATTTGCAGTTCGACGTATCG